>JGI24694J35173_10001214_pt1 | contig 23846 bp, 25 predicted proteins | sample TergutCo191P1_FD_35173 | JGI IMG/M metagenome (IMG submission 35173) | reverse complement strand
CGATGTTTACTGACATTGCACAGGCCACACCTGCGTTGCAAGGAGCACTCCTTCGTGCCGAAGCTTTAGGCTTTTTGGACTGGAACACCATGCAGGCGAACCCGCAGGAGATGATGACCATGGGTGAGGCTATGCAGATTTTTGAGATTATTTTGAGGAATTAGATGTTAGATGTTAGATTGTCACCCCGCAGAACAAGTGCGGGGTGACAGTTGGGTTAAGGAGGATTAGTATGAATGATGTGTTAAAGGCAATTGAAGAAAGGTTCTCATGCCGTGGTTATACAGGCGAGCCTGTGAGTGAAACTGATTTGAAGGCTATTGCCAAGGCGGCTTTACAAGCCCCGTCCGCAATGAATTTGCAGCCTTGGCGGCTTATTGTGGTGACTAATAAGGCACTGGTGGACAGGCTGGACGCCGCCGCCATGGCGCATATGAAAACCATGCCTGACCAAACTATGTATAACCGCATTATGGAGCGGGGCGGGAAGGTGTTTTACAATGCCCCTGTGCTATATTTGATTTTGAAAGACCCAGTTGCCAGATGGGCGGATGTGGACGCGGGCATTATGACCCAAAACATCTGCCTTGCGGCTGAATCTTTAGGGCTTCATAATGTTATTGTAGCTATGGCAAATATTCCCTTTAACAGCCCTGAAGGTGACGAGCTTAAAAAACAGGTGGGCTGGATTGAGGGCTTTGAGTTTGGGATGGGGGTCTTAGTAGGGCACGGTTCAGTCACAAAAGAACCCCATGAAATCGACTGGGAAAAGGTGAAGTTTATCTAAACGGGAGGGAATAGGGGACTGTCCCACGCTCTTGGGGACTGTCCCCAAGGCGCGAAAGGATGAAAATGCTTGAACGATACAAAACAATTCAAAAAGCAGCTGAGGTGGAGTTTTTTGAGAAAAACTCGCGGTTTATAGGCTATGCCTTTCCTTGTGCTACCGAGAAGGCGGCACTTGAACATTTAGCCGACCTTCGCGCCTTTCATCCTAAGGCGCATCACAATTGCTTTGCATACCAAATTGGTATAGCAAACCAGCATGTTCGGCAAAGTGACGATGGCGAGCCGTCGGGCACGGCGGGCATGCCTATTTTAGATGTGATTGCTAAGCAGGACTTAAAGGATGTGCTGGTGGTCGTGACCCGTTATTTTGGCGGGACGCTCCTTGGGGCTGGCGGGCTTGTGCGGGCTTATAGCCGCGGGGCGAAAGAGGCTACCCACGCCGCGCGGGTCATCCAAAAGGTGCTTCATCAAGAGCTCAAAATCACTGTGCCGTACACCCTTGGCGGCAAGCTGGAGCACGAAATCCGCACACGGGGCTATGTGCTGGCGGATACGGTTTATGCTGATAATATTCAATTTGTGATTCAAACTCCAATGCCTGATTCTGATAGGGTTGTTAAACATATCACCGACCTGACGGCGGCTGTGGCTGATGTGGCTTTGGGGGAGGCGGTTTATTTAGATGAATACTAAGGTTTACAATAACGTGATAAGTGGAAAATCAGATAATAACATTCGTTTCGTGGATTTATGTAATCTCGTTGTTGATTTGGGCTTTGAACTCAAACGACAAAGAGGTTCTCATAGATATTATGGGCATAATACTATTGCAGAGATTATCAACATTCAAGACGACAAAAGTAAAGCCAAAGGCTATCAGGTGGCGCAGGTTCGCAAGATAATAAAAAAGCATAATCTGTAGGAGAGTGATTAGATGTACCATTATTCAGTCATCATACAATATGACAAAACTGATGAAGTGTATGTGGCAAAAGTCCCAGAGCTAGAGGGGTGTATGGCGCATGGTGGCACTTATGAAGAGGCTACCAAAGAGATTAAAATTGCACTGGAAGGATGGCTTGAAACGGCTAAGGAAATGGGAATAGCCATTCCAGAGCCTATGGTTTTAGCGTCATGAGGACTATTGAAGTTTTGGACAAAAAGGACTATAATCCTGATTGGGATAGATTTGAGCGGGCGGCTGTGCGAGGGATTATTTTAGATGGTGATGGCAAAATTGCCATGGTGCGCAGTGAGAAATTTGGGGATTATAAGTTTTTGGGCGGCGGCGTGCGGGATGGGGAGTGCCATGTGGACACTCTGGTGCGGGAGGTTCGGGAGGAATCAGGTCTTGACGTGCTTGCTGACAGCGTTTCTCCTTATGGCAAAATTATCGAGCTTCGCAAAGGGTATCATGAAGATGTGGTCTTTCAGCAGACCTCGTATTATTACACATGCCGCACCGAGGGCAACGCAGCACCCACCCCTGAGGAGGGCTATGAGGTCGAATATGGCTACCAGCCTGTGTGGGTTTTGCCTCAAGATGCTATAGCGGTGAACGAAAAGCTGCTGGGCATGCCTGAGATTGGCTGGGTCGAGCGGGAACTTATTGTGCTAAAGGAGCTGGCAAAGTGAGGATTGACATAAGCATTGTGGATGCGTATGTTTCAGGCAAGCCGAGTGGGGAGTATTCTGGGCATTGGATATATGGCAGGGTTGAGCATGGGAAGAATCTTTTTCAGGAAACTGGGGTTCACCGCAGGGCTGAAATTGAATTGTGCTTAAGGCAAACTCTTGATGCCTGTCGGGACTTTAATTTCCGCAATGAGGAGTTGATTTGCGGCATCTTTGGCGATACATCCTCTGTTAAAGATTCTGCAAATGTGCTATTTGTGGTGGGCGTGCCCGCGATGTATGACGCGATGGTGCGAGAGATGGACGGTGCGCTGTATATCATTTTCAACATAGAAAGCTTTGCAGATTATGTGGCAATTGGACATTGCCTAAAAGAAATAATCTCAAACTTTTTAACCCATGAATTAATTCATGTTATGATTGATGCAAAATATCCCTCAGGCAATCAAAGTTATACTGAGCAACTGGACTATATCTCGTTTAATGAAGGATTTGCCCATCTACTTTCTTATAAGGAAAACATTGAAAGCTTTAAGCCAAATGGCGAATATAAACAGAGATACGAAACGGCTCGACACAAGCTCGCCGCCGCCCTTGACGAAACAGACCCAAAGCTCCAGCAAGAATTGCTTGCACGAGCAAACAGCGGGAGGTTTTGGGACAAATTCGGGGCTATTGCCTCAATGCTGTATTTGATGAAGCACATGGACTTTTTGAAAGATATTTTCGAGCAGGGCTGGCGCGGATATGCGGGCAAGGTTGCAAATTACAAATGGAAATAATAAAAAATTTTGAAAGGAAGTTTTGATAATGGCAGGACATTCTAAATGGGCAAATATTAAACATAAGAAAGAAAAGCAGGACGCCAAGAGGGCTAAGATTTTTACTAAATTTGGCAAAGAGATTGCGGTTGCTACCAAGCTTGGCGGGGCTGACCCTTCCACCAACGACCGTTTGCGGGGGATTATCGCCAAAGCTAAGGCTAATAATATGCCCAATGACAATATTGAACGCGCCATTAAAAAGGCGGCGGGGGAAAAGGGCGGAGCGAGCTTTGAAGCCTTTACCTATGAAGGGTTTGGTCCAAGCGGCGTTGCTGTTATGGTGGAGACTTTGACGGACAACAAGACCCGCACGGTGAGCAATGTGCGGGCGGCGTTTAATAAAGGCGAAGGCAACCTTGGGGTTACTGGCTCTGTTAATTTTCAGTTTGACCATATTGGGCAAATCACTGTTGAAAAGGCTGATGGCATGAGTGAGGACGAGCTGATGGAGATGGTGCTTGAGGCTGGGGCTACGGACATAATTACCGAAGATGAAGGGTTTGAGATTATTACCGAGCCTTTGGGGCTGGGCGGGGTGCTTGAAGCCCTTGAGGGCGCGGGAATACCCACTTTGACTGCTGAGGTCATAATGCAGCCTAAAATGTACACCACCTTGAGCGACCCAGCAGACATTAAGAACATGAATAAAATCCTCAATGCCCTTGAGGATGATGACGATGTTCAGGCTGTTTTTCATAATTGGGAGGAATAGAGCAGTTGCTATAGCAAAAGGGAGCCTAACAAGGCTCCCTTTTATGATTATTGCATTATTTCTTCGTTATCAATAAATATTTGCCCGCCGCTCATCCATGCGTTGTTTACGCCAAACACTTGGCTAAAAAACTGGAAGGGAACGTAGGTTGTGTCCACTACAAGCAGTGCCGGGTGGTCAAGGGTGACTACGCGCTCGCCTACCCTAAACTCGTTTGAGCCCACGGAAAAGGCAATTAGTTCTGTGCCGTTTTCTACGGTGATTGAGCGGCTCTCGTCATCCCATGACACGGTGGGACCAAAGCGCAAAAGATTTACAACAGCGCGGAAGGGTACATAGAAGCCACCGTCAATTTCGCGCCACAGGGCGTCAACCATGCGCCCTTCTACAGAGATGCCGTAGTTGTAGACAAATTGGATTGGCTCAGGGTCGGCAAATCCAAGGTCAAAGTCGATAAGCTCAAAATCAATAAGCCCTGGCAGGTGCACTGCAAGTTCAAATAGGACAGTCACAGTGAGCTCTTCGTCAATGCCTGGGATTGTGCCAGGAATCATGGCGCGGTTGAGAGGACCATGGGTGACAATAAGCATACGATTATTAAGGAAATCCGCCAAAGTGCGTCCTTCAAGAATTTCACGGACATTTTGCCCGTCTTGCAGATGGATTGGAGTGTCGTCGCTAATGTTTAGGATAAAGTCGTTACCGTGGCTGATAAGGGATAGAGTATCATTATTGCCATACATTTCCATAACCTCAAATCTGTCCATAGCAACCGATGTGTCGGTTGTGGCTATAAACCGCACAGGATGCTGAGGCGGATAAATCAAGATGGCAGCCGCCATGGAATAGTAAAACCCAGTAATGTTTTGCCCGATTTCAAGCTCTTCACCATCACGGATAAATGTGTTAAAATCCACAATAAAGTTCATGGTGGAGCCGTGCTCATTTTGAACAAGGATGCGGGTTGTGTCCTCCACCCACTCACTGTCAATCTCAACAATATTGCCGTTAAAGGACATGAAAGTTGGGATTTGTGGCATTGTCCACTCATAATCATAGCCGCTTGTGCTATCTTCAGAAATCTCCACAGGGTCAATGACCAAAAAGCCTGTTGCCGCAAGTGTTATGGCAGCCGCCAAAGCCACCGCGCCAATTCTCTTAAATTTTTTCATAACTTAACACCTCATTTAATTTTTTTGATTCAAATTTGATTCATACTTATCTAACGCATATTGTACCACATAAGTTCCTTGAAAAATATTACAATTATATTACCGTTTTATTTTGCCCTCAAAAGGCTTGCAATATTTACTTTTTTGTGCTATAATGAATTTATGAGGAGGTGATGTGATGGACATTGCTAACATGTCAATGCTTTCCAGATACGCATCCGAAGGACCTGTGATGCGTGAGATTAATCTATCTCTAATGAGAAACGCCCTTGACGCCACCGAGCTGCAAGGGGAAATGATTGCAGAATTACTGGGTGCTATCCCCCCTGTGGGCTTTGATGGGCTTGGTGCAAATCTTGATGTCTACATGTAGTTAGCATCTAACCGCCGCTTGAACACAAGCGGCGGTTTTTTATTGCGACTAATTGTTTGGCCGACATGTGCTAACATTGTAGAATGGAAAATAAAGAAATTTATTTTAGAAGATTGTCGAAAATTTTTGTAGTAATAAAATAGCTATTCTCTAATACTATTCATTGAGCATAGTTTTAAGGAGAGGGTGGATATGAAAAAAAGGCTTGCCAGATTTTGTAGACTGAGGTATAATAGAATTAGGAGGGGAAAGGAGGCGTTATGTGTGGTTAATTCTTTGATGGTTGCAAATAATGTGTTGCAGAGAGCTAAAAGAGATGGCATAGAAGACGTAAGCCCTATGAAATTGCAGAAATTGGTTTATCTTATATATGCTAGATATTTGTATCTTGGCGGACAGCCTTTATTTTTGAATAGATTTGAAGTTTGGAAGCATGGACCAGTTGAGAGAGAAATGTATAACTACTTTGGTCGTTTTGGCGGGAGACCTATCAGAGATACTTTTGCAGAAATTAATGGCAAGCGTTTATGTGTGGACGAAGATGCGAGCCCTTTGTTCAAAAAAGTTTTAGACGAGGTTTGGGAAAGGTACAAATACGATGAGGCATGGAAGCTTTCAGAGATGACCCACGAGGATGGCTCTGCGTGGCACAAAATGAGACAAAATGATTCGTGGTATATAGATGTTACGGAAATTCGAGAAGATGGAAGGAGGTTTTTTGATGAAAAAATCTCCTGAATCTGAGGGGAAGCCACTTGAAGACGTGCCTTTTCCTGAGAACTCTCCTTTAGGTAAATCCTCCTATATGTCAGAAGCGGGAATGCTCAAATACAAAGAAATGGATGATAAAGCAAAAGAAAGTGCGCAAAAGAACGAAATAGAAAAAGAAAAGCTAAAAATTGGTAAGTGGACTTTAATAGGCTGTGGAATTTTTTTAGCTTTGTTTTACATAAGTGAGATTGTGATACACTCACTTGGCATTAAAATAGAAATTCAGATTAGAATGATGATTATTGAACCTGTTAGATTTGTTTTAGCAGCTATTATTGGCTATTTATTTGCGATAAAAACGCCCTCAGGTAAATAGGCGAAAACGTTATGCTTGCCGTACATGTAGATGTACGGTTTTTTGTTTGAAAGGAGTGAATTTTTATGTATTATGTGGGGTTTGGGGATAAAAGCAAGAATTATTTGAAACAAAGCCTTACCGCTTGGCTAAATGTGGCAGAAGGCGGCAAGCGCGCAGGCAAAAATGTTTTGAATGTTTTGGCGTTTGCCATGAATTTGGAAAAAAGTGTTGAAAAGTTGCATCTAGTAGCTGGTGTTGTATTATTATAAAGACATATTTAACTACGTCAAATAATACACAGAAAATAGCGGTTTACAAAGGTTGAGGTCAGAATAATCTTGGGTGCATATAGTCCTATTTTTGAAAATCAAGGACTACATATCCTCTATTGCGGTAAATAATACTATGTAGAGGAAATAAATCACAAGGAGGTTCAGATGGCAAAAACAAAAACTACAACAAAACAACCATCAACACAATCATCACCAACACCAACACCTATATCAACCACACCCACCCCACCAATCATACCACCACCCCAACCCAAAGTCAACCCGCAAAATTTTCAGAAAGAGGAAAACATGAAAAATAACTTTAGAACTTCTAACACAAATTCGGGACATGCAACCCCTAGAACCTCGTCCACCAAAATCCCATCAACGAAGCATCCATCAACAAAACACCCATCAACCAAAATCACAGCCCTATACGCCCGCCTATCAGTCGGAGATGAACGCCACGGTAATAATGGCAACAGCAACGTCGGAAACATCACCGAGGACAGCAATTCAATAATAAACCAAAAACTCCAACTCGAAGCCTACGCAAAACAAAACAACTTCCTGCACACTCGCCACTACACAGACGACGACGAAAGCGGTCGCTTTTTCGATAGGTCGGGCTATAGCCAAATGATGGCAGATGTTGAAAGTGGCAAAATAGGAGTTGTGATTATGAAGGATTTAACCCGCTGGGGGCGTGACCATGTACAAGTTGGCATTGCAATGGAAACTTTTAGGCAAAATGGAGTTAGGTTTATAGCAATCAACAATGGCATAGACAGCATTAACCCAGAGAGCCTAGAGTTTGCACCATTCATTAACATAATGTCAGAATGGTATGCAAAAGACACATCAAAGAAAATTAAATCAGCATTTAAGTCAAAAGGAACGTCAGGGAAACGAATTGGGAGTATGCCCCCATATGGATATATCAAATGCCAAAATGACAAAAACCTATTATTGATTGACGAACCATCAGCAGAAGTAGTACGGAGAATTTTTCAACTAACTCTTGCAGGAAAAGGCCCTTATCAAATCTGCACAATCTTGTCAAATGATAAAGTGCCAATCCCTGCATACTACCAATCGCAACAAGGATATGGACTATGGAAAAACAGAGAAATCAAAGACCCTTACGCATGGAATAGCTCGACCATAACATCAATCATAGCCAAGCATGAATATTGTGGTGATACAGTTAATTTCAAAACTCGTAAGCACTTAAAAGATAAGAAAAGCCATTATGTAGACGAAAGCGAATGGATGTTTTTTGAAGGTACGCACGAAGCTATAATCGACAGGATTACTTTTGAAAACGCCCAACGCATACGCAAGAACAATCAAAGACGCAGACCCAACGGATGGGGCTATGTTCATCCGTTAAGCGGATTATTGTTTTGCTCGGATTGTGGTGGCAAGCTTTACATTCACCGATTATATAACGGCAAAAATAGACCAACAGCAGTATGTGGCAATTATGCGAGGGGTTCTGATAAGACCGACCGCAAATGGGCTATAGTCTGCAAATCTGGACACCGTATTGAAGCTGCTATTGTTATGGAATTGGTCGGTGATACCTTGCGAGGAATTGCCGAGTTTGCCAAATCCAATAAACAGCTATTTAGAAAAGCCGTGCAGGAGTTACTGACTTCACAACAAACTGATGAAGTTAAAAAGCAAAAGAAAAGGCTTGCACAATGCAACAAACGCTTTTTAGAGCTTGAAAAACTCCTAAACAAGATTTACGAAGATAACGCCCTCGGAAATCTACCGCAAAAACGCTACGAAAGCCTCTTGCAAACTTACGGACAAGAGCAAGACGATTTAGACAAAGAAATTAATCAACTCCAAACAACCGTAGAGCGCTATGAGGGCGGGAGTGCCAAAGCTAACAATTTCATAAAGCTTGTGGAAAGCTATGTTGATTTTGAAGAAATCACAACAACAATGCTCCATGAGTTTGTGAATAAAATAGTGGTGCATGAACGTGAACGTAAAGGTGCTATAAACTCACCACAAACTGTTGAAATTCATCTAAATTTTATCGGGCAGTTTATCCCGCCTAGTATGGCGTTGCAAAGACAAGTCCAAAGCAATTTAACTCCCGAAGAACTCGCTGAACAAGAAAAACTCCAACAACGACGCAATAGAGCCAGAAAGAGCTATGAAAAACGTGTTGCCAATGGCAAACAAAAGGAATATTATGACCGCTGGAAGGAAAGGAAGCAAGCAGAGTATAAAGCTAATCGAGAAGTTTTGTTTGATAAGGATTATGTGCTTGGGGCTGATATTATGAGTGGGTTTAGGGGTGGGGTTGGTAAGTAATAGCCACACATCAAAGTAAATCAAATTTTACTAGACAAAGGAAATTAAAATGAAATCAATATAATATTTACGCCTATGTGAAATAATGGCATAGGCGTTTTATTTTGCAAAAATTTAATTTCAGCAAAGTAAATATTGGAAATGAATAATCCTAAAATGAACAGCACTAAAATCAACAATCTTGAAACGAACAACCTTAAAATCAACAACCTTAAAATCAACAACACTAAAATCAACTATGAAAGGGGCAATGCCTATGAAAAATCAGAGCAATCAACCTGCAACTACATTCAGTAAACAAATCGGTCGAGTGACCTACCGTGTGCAAATATTTTTTGATGAGGATAGCAAAGAGGATTTTAATGATAAGCTTTTGAGGGCTATTAAGGGTGATATTGCGAATGGGCTTTTTGATGAGGTGGATGGGGCGGGTTAGTTGTTGTTTCAATCATGCAAAGACCATTGCACAAAATCATCACACAAAACCCATTTTCACAGCATAATATCTTGATAATTGCAACCGCTGTTTTGGCGGTTGTTTTTATATGCACCAAAAACACCTAATGCACCATCAGAGCAAACTGCAACGCTCGCACCATCACAGCTACCGCACCAAAAAATCCACTTATGAAAGGGGCATTTAATATGTCAAAATCAACAATCGAGAAACGTCAAGAAAAGATTTCAAGTTTCGAGGAACAAATCGAACAGCTTAAAAAACGCAAACAAAAAGAAGCCCAGTTAATGCGAAAAGATGAGCAGAGAATCCGCACTCAGTGGGTGTTATATAAACGCAAACTAAAACCACGCAATATGCGCGGCTTGCCTGGATTATATTCAAATTTAATGCTTTTAACCCATTAAATTAAGATTAACACCCTAAAACCTCGTTATTTCAAGGTTTTAGGGTGTTTTTTACAAGTTAGACAAAAAACAACTACATGTTGTCTTTGTGATTAAGATTATATCTGTAGCTCTCTAACGATATTCACAGGCAAGCCAGTAACTCTTGCAATCTTATCTATAGAATCACCTTCACGAAACATTCCTCTGGCTATGACTGCCTTCACTTCGTCAACCTTCTCATCAATCTTCCCATCAACCTGCTCTCTATGAACCCACCCCCGCTCATCAGCTATCTCTGCGAAAAAAACATCCAAAGTTGCTTCCATACCCATCGCCTCCTTAAACGCTTCTAGGTTTGCTAAAACTAAAGTTGTAAAAAACTTGCTCTTTATGCTTAAATTTTCTGCCTCCCACTTATGGGCGATATTGACTGCTATGCTTGGGGTTGCAGAGCTGTTCAAGATATTCAAAAAGAAATTGTTTTCTTCAGATAGTTTCTTTTGATTCAATATTTGAACAGATACTATATCACCTTTAACATAGTATATTCCATCTTCAACGCTTTCAATCTCTAAGCACCTCTCGCGAGATGCTTTAGTAACTCTCTCGGGTGTTTTGATATCGCAAATGACACGGTAACATCACTTGTATCAGCTTTTTCAAATGCCGAATATATCAGAGCGTAACCCAAAACTTTGTTATAGTCATGGATAGAAAGATAGTCGGTTTCGGATTTGTATTCAAAGATGTTGTGACCCTTGAAAATTCTGCCGATATTCTTGTCAATTTTAATATTGGCATCTTTTTTGATGATTAGAACATCCATCCGCAGGGCTTCTTTGCTTAGTAGCCGTTCATTTTCAAATTGCAAATAATCTTTGTATAAACGTAGTTCTAACTGGAGAGCTTCATAAAAAGCTTCGTGCCAAGGTATTTTAGTTTGTGATTTATCATTTGCAGCCAGGATGTTTGCATCATGAAAATCCTGCTCTTTATCCAAAAGCCCCACCCCTTGATATGATTATAGCATATGCGAGAGTATATTGCAAGATAAAATATTGAGGCGTAAGCGTAAAACAAACAAAAAGCTCAACAGAACAACCCCGCTGAGCTTTTTGCTTAATGCTTAGCAATCAATCACAACACGCCACAAGCCACAACTCCTGAACCAAAACCGAATCGCGCCAACTAGCCATGCAATCAGTCACTTGCAAAATCTCGTACTGGATAGAAAACCCCTACCACAAAGCCTTCAAGCAGTATATCGGCCCACCTTTTATTTGCAGGCTCGCTGACACTGGTATAAGGCCAGCATCTGCGTCTAGTGTCAACGCGACTTAATGAATGTTGTAGTTTGAGATATTCAAGACAATCATATCACCAAAAAAGTGACTAAAAAAAGACAGCGGCACAAATGTTGATGAGCCGATTAACACAGCGGGATGACTTAGAGCGATGTTGCCGAATATGTAGCTTCCAATAGATAGAGCAATAGTTTCGATTCCGTTTGAGATAGTTATGCTGCCGTCATCCCATGTGATGGAATCACCAACACCGAGGGCATTTGCAACAGACCGCAAAGGCAGGTAGTATTCCCCATCCAACACTTTCCATTTGGCTTCAATTTCTTCAGCATTTACCGTTATATTGGGCAACCATGGCTTATTAGTTTCGTGCATAACAACTATATGCTTAACTTCGTCATTTGCACATGTGATTGACGCTATCAAACGACCTTTAAGTGCTCTAGGCAAATCGCGCGGTGTTGCAAAGTCTCTAAAATCGCGCCCATCTTGGAAAGATATGGGCGTCTTTGCATTTATGTAACCTTCATCATCAAAACGAGTGAATGTGACGTTCATATTTTCATCATTCAATACAAGCACGCCATGATACTGAGGGGGGTACACGGCAGGCACCATTAAACCAGAATCAAAATAAACCCGAACACTTCTACCAAATTCCAAACGCTCGCCAAATTCAAAAGTAAGGTTGTCAACAGTAAAATGCGTGGTGCTAAAAGGCGTGCTGACATGAATCATATAACCAAAATCCGCTTCAACGACACCTGACACAGACGAAAAATTCGGAATAAAGACCCCATCCTCTCCCAATACTTCAGCAAAAGCAGTTGCAGCTACAGCTAAAACCATAGAAAAACAAAACACAGATACCAAAAATCTTCTACAAAGCTTCATCATCAAACCATCCCTTTCTATAAAAAACTTCCTAAATAATATTTTTAGAATATCATAAATCCCAAATTTTTGCAAGCAAAAATATTTTTGGAATATTTTTGTAACTTTTTTGTAAAAAACTATTGACACGTTTTTTTTTTTTGGTATATTGGTATAGCATAGCAATTGGTAAAATTGAGTATAAATGTATTTGGGGTGTGCGATAGAAAATCAACATAATTTTGTATACATACACGACGTCAAAGGCGACGACTTCTTTAGCTATACCTATGGCTATGTTGTTATCGCCTTTTTGCTTTTATACATGATATTCTTTCCCCGTTTAGGGTTTTGAATATAGTTATAAACATATGGAAGGAGGGCAGCCAGATACCTGTCGGATTAGGATGATAACCGTATAAGGAGGTTGAAACTTTGAAAAAAAGAAAAAGTTTATTAGCGTCGTTTTTAGCTGCTGTAATGATGGTGTCAGCAGTTGTACCTGTTTTTGGTGCAGAGCATCAGTTAATTGATGTTTATGCACCGCAGCCTAGTTTTGTGGAGTTTGGCGAACACCAGCTCTACATTCCAACTATCGGGGCAGATGCTCGTCTTACCCCTATTTCTGATGAACATGTTAGCTTTTTGGAAAGCACAATGAACTATGTGCCAGAGGTTCGCATGTCAGGCTTTGTTGGCAATTATGCCCTGTCTGACAATGCCAGCGAGATGGTGGATATTGTTGTTCAGTTTAGAACACCGCCTGCTGCTGCCCTTCGTCTTATTGACGTGGCAAATGCCCCGTCTGCCCGCAACATGAACCGTGCGGCACACGAAAATTTTGAAAATGAAGCTCTAGCAGCTCATGCCCGTTTTATGAATCAGCTAGGCTCTTCACCTGCACCTTTTGGGGTAAACGCAGGTGCTATAACCGTTACAGGTTCACATCATATCCTGCTTAATGCTGTGTATATGAATGTTCCTGTTGGTATGGTTGAAGAGATTTCAAAGCTTCCTGAGGTGTTTATGGTAACACCTGTGTTTAACTGGCATACCATGAATACACCTGTAATTGATGGCAACAATTTCCTTGTAGAAACCACAGATGTTATAGGCGACAATACCTCGTTTATTCTGGACGCTTATGCAGTGCCACTGGCAGCCTACACACCCCATCCAGAATTTAACCGCCCTGCTCAAATACTGTTTGAAATGGACTACATACATGCTAACATCGCAACTGGCCAAGGTGTCCGCTTAGGTATCATTGATACTGGTGTGGACTACCGTCACCCGTTGTTTGAGCGTTATCTTGTTTATGTAGGCGAACTTGGGCGTGACTGGGGTGCTGTTACCCGCAACGGACGCATGTATTCCCTGCCTGGTTCCAACTTTATGGGCGGTGGCTCTATGCAAGAGACCGAGTTTGGCACAGGCTTTACTGGCGAGGGCACTTCTCAGCGTCCACATGGCATAAACACCAGCCCAATGGAAGCGGTTCCTGTAACTGGTGCCATCACTAACCATGGTACGCACGTTGCTGGCACAGCTGTTGCCATGGCTCCTGATGTTTATCTTTATGCTTGGAGAGTTTTGAACGCCCAGGCAAATGCAACCCCAGCAGCTGCTCCTAATGCTGTAAACTGGTCTATTGAAGAAGCTTACCGAATGGGGCTTGATGTTATCAATCTTTCTCTTGGTAACGCTGTAAATACCCCATGGCAGCCTACTTCCTACGCACTTAACCTAGCTTCGTTAAGCGGCATGGTTGTTGTAGGGGCTGCTGGTAATGATGGCAACGGTAACAACGATACCACCTTGCCTATCGGCGGTTGGTTCTCTCTTGGCGGTGGTGTTCCCACGTCTTCTTTAGCTATTGTTGTTGGTGCTAGTCAAGCAGCTGGCAGAGATATGACTATTTATGAGGGAGCTAATGTAAACGGTGCGTCTTTTAATCCTTCTCTAATCGGTCAATCTTCCCGTGTTGTTACTGAAAATGCTGATATGGAATTTGTAAACTTTAGGCAAATGTCGCTTCCTAACGGTGGCTGGACCAATCCTGGTTTTGAAGATTGGGCTTATGACGTTTTAGATGTTGTTCTTGATGGCTTAGACCTTACTGGTGCTGTTATGGTTATTAACCGCGGTGGCGGTGAGTTTGTAACAATGATTGCTTTGGCAGAGTTTTTGAATGCAGAAGCTTTAATTGTTATCAACAACCAGGGTGCTGCGCACATTTCTGGCACCCCTCTAAATACAGGCAGTGCCCCGTTGCCGATTTTTTCTGTAACACAAAATGAAGGCAATGCTTTGTTTGGTGCGCCTACTGGCATTTTGCCTCCAGCAGAAACTATTTATGATTTTGGTATGATGAACTTTGGAACAAGCGTTGTACAGCTTACTCCTGAGCATATCGCTGTGTTTACAAGTATTGGCCCTATGGGCCCAGTATTTGGGCGCGATTATGGTGTTGCTGCTCCTGGCGGTGGCATTAGCATTGGCACCGACCCAGACCTTTACACCACTTTCCACATCAAGCCTGACATTATGGCTCCTGGTGTAAATATTCTTTCTGCTAACACTATCGGTCATGCTAATTTGATTGATGGCTTGCCTTACACCCTTATGGGCGGCACATCCATGGCGGCTCCTGCTGTTGCTGGTATCGCTGCTTTGATGGTGCAGCGTTTCCCTGCTGCTTATCCAATCGAAATTAAAGCAAGACTGATGAATACTGCGCGTGAACTTGATTTTTACGGTGTATACAGCGTAATGCAGGTTGGAGCGGGGCTTGTTCAGCCTTTGCAAGCACTTCGCAGTCAGTCTTTTGCTACAGCTCATCATCGTGTGCCGCTTGGCGGTCCTGCTTGGTCATCTCCTGCTGGCACACCTATCGGCACTCCAAATAACTGGGCATATGCCGATATGGCTTCTCTAAGCTTTGGTGCTGTTGAAATTTTCGAAGGTGTCGGTGGGCAATCCCATGGTATTTATGTAACTGTTCATGGCGAGCCTGGCTGGACTGCCAGACATGAATGGGTACTTCCAACCCAAACGCTGGCAAGCCCAGGTGGACGCGGCTGGGGACCACCTCTTGACCACACCACCACAGGCGTAACTATAGAAATTACGCAAGACGGCAACGAGTTCTATGTTTATTTGACTCATAACGGAGTGTTGGCAAACCGCGGCTTGGCACAAGGTTACCTTTTGCTGGATGGCCCTGGTGGTCAACTCATCTCCATGCCTTTTGCAGTGTATTTTGACATTGAGCTGCCTCCAGAGCCGCTTGAGCCGCATCCTGGCAGCCTTATTTGGAGACCAATCCTTTCAGGATTTGTAAACACGCCTGATAATATAGGTGCAGATGACCCGCGCTCATTTGGTGTCAACATAAATCCTGCTTTCTGGAATCAACCAGGGCTTGGCACTAATCCAGGCATTATCTCTCCATCTAACTACTCTACAATTTCCTTTGGATTTATTGACCCTGTGCCAGGTGGTGCAAACCGAGTTGTGCGCTTCTACTTCGGGCCATACGGTGCAGATTTTGAAGACAAAACCTTCTTCTATACCCGCACAATGGCACCAGGTGCAACAGCTATGATTTGGACGCACCAAATCCGCACTGTTATGGGCGGCACCAGGTTTGGCATTGGTCTTCAGAATCACTATGTTATCGTAGGCGGAACCATCCTAACCGAGGGTGCTTGGAGCATTACTGCTCACGTTATCCACGGTGCAGGCGAGTCCTTTGACTTATTTGACACTCACCACTTTATCGTAACTAACGAGCGTCCTGTTATGACCATTGATAACGACGGCAGATTCTACGGTGAGCCAGGCGGGCAATCCCCTGCTACTGGAACCATCTACTGTCCTGCTATCACTCAAGCAAATGCAATGGGGCTTCGCACTGCTGGCGTTGCTTGGCCTTTGGCTGCTCCAAGAGTTATTGACCAGCGTGATAATGAAATCATGGTAGGTGCCTCTAGGTTTGTAGCTGGTGCTGATGGCGCGTTCTCCATTCCTTTCTTAGCTCCAGCTAGTCATCTGGCATTTGGAACAATGCAAGGCGGCAATGCTGTTGCCCGTTACATTGATGCCCCAGGTCAGTTTGTAAACTTCGGCTCGGCCAACCGCACCGAAACCGTTACAGTTACCTTGGTAAACAATGTAATTAACGCCTTTGTATTAGAGTTGTATGATGTTCTTGCTTACGCACTTGCGCTTAACGAAGATGACTTTACCCCTATGAGCTGGCTAAGCCTTGAGCGGGCTATGGCGGAAGCACAACGCATCATTGGCGGTGAAATTGCCCCTCTTACTGGGGTTAGAGCCGAAACTGCCCTGCTATCGCTTCAAGCTGCTTTGGAAGCTTTGGTTGAATCCTTAGATGATGTTGATATGACCGACCTTGCGGCGGCTATTGCTCATGCTGAAGGCTTAACCCAAGCACATTTCAACCGTATGAGCTGGAATATGATGCAACAAGCCCTAGCTCACGCAAGAGCAGTATATAGCAACATCATAACCGCCACACCACACGATATTGAAGCCGCTGCCGAAAGACTTTGGAGTGCAATTTCTGCCCTAGTCGTTGTTATTAACTGGAACATGATTAATGCAGCTATTGCTCAGGCAGAAGCCGTTGCACAAACTGACATTTCGGCAGATGCACTAGCTATGCTTCAAGATGCTATTACTGAAGCGCGCGCCATGCAAAGCCGCACAGGCATTACCCAAGTTGATGTTGATGCAGCTACCTATGCTCTAAACTATGTTATGACTTATATTGCTAACCTTCCAGCTACTCCTGACGTTCCAGATGTCCCAGTAGAGCCTGACGTTCCAGTAGAGCCTGACGTTCCAGTGGAACCTGATGTTCCAGTAGTTCCAGATGTAATTGCCATTGAGTGGTACGCACTTGATGAGGCTATTGCAGAAGCTCGTGCTATAACTGCGGCTTCTGTAACCCGTTTACAGTGGGCTACACTACAAAACGCCATTAACGCCGCGGTGGCTGTGCGCGCAAATGCTGACACCACCCAACTAGAGGCTGATTTTGCCGCGGTTACTTTAAGGCATACTCTAACTGGCATCGTGCCTCCAACACCTCCAGTCCAGCCGCCAGCACCACCTGTAGCACCTCCGTCAGCACCACCTGTAACGGAGACGCCACCTGTGATAGAGCTACCACCTGTGATAGAGTTGCTGCCCCCAGTAATTGATGACAGCTTTCCGCAACCAGACCTTACTATTGGTTTTTAGTTTAATGTAGTTTGCAGGGGCGTTCGTCCTTAAACGCCCCTTGCTCTCTACTTCAGATTTCCGTATGGAAGGAGATTTTTATGCAAAATTATAAAAATAGAAGAAGGCTAACCGTAGTGGTTATTTCCTTCTTGCTCACGTTTTTAGTGGGTGCTGCATTTGCCACTATTCCTGGCGCGCTTCAAGTTGCTGGTGGTATTGGTGTGGGCGACCCTAACCTGCGTGTGCAATGGTATGAAATTTTAGGCAGAGAAACAACCACCCGCCCAGGTCATCTTGGCAGAAATCCAGCGGGCTATTCTCCTGCTGTGCTAGCTGCTCACACTACTACCGATATGGCACGTATTGTCAATTTTATGCCTATGCCTGGTGCTGCCCCGCAAGGTGAGCGCGGCATAGATGACAGACTTGAGTGGGTTATCGGTTTTACAGGCGAAGGCTCTGTTTCTCTTGATGCTAGGGCGCATAACTATGGCTCATTAGCGGCCTCGCTTGCGACACCTACCAATTTATTTTGGTATGACCCCACGTCCGAATTCCACGACATGTTTACAATTACTTACACCATTTTAGGCACCACAGGCACAACAACAGGCGGCACTTGGCCTGTGATTTTGCAACCTGAAGATACTGTGGATATCAGAATCACAGTTGCATGGGATGGCGATTTCCCAGCTGGTGGTTTTAATGTTCCTGCCACTCCTTTTGTAACTCCTGAGGACACCCCTCAAAACAACTGGAATATCGACTACTGGCTGATTGACCTTATTGGCGGTGTAGGCGAAGGAACAAACGCTGCACGCTATGACTGGGCTAACAATTTCTTCTTTAACCTAGTTTATACAGTAGCACCATAATTTTTCATAACAGCATAAATCAGGGCGTGTTTTCTTGCCCTTGCATCACTTCCTCTTCTGTCATTGCAGGCCTTGACCTGCAATGACAGGCTTTGAGGAGTGCCGCACAAACTAAATATCCAAAAAACGGAGCGTGGCATAATGAATACGCACATACCTAAGCAGAACATAATAATATCTATAATTGTTTGTGTATCATTGTTGCTTTTGTATGTGGCATTTTTAACCATTCCTGCCGCCAGCTTGGCGCAGTTTAATATGGTGGTGCGCCCTTTAGTTTTCGCTATTTTAGCAGCATTAGTTTTTGCTTTTAACGGTAAGGATATGAGGATGGCAAGAGGTGTTTACACCATTAACCTTATGGCTGTGCTGGCTGTGGTTATTTTGGGTGTTGCCATGCTTGCCTTCGCTTTTTTGTTTGGTGTAATTTTGAACCCAATGGCACCTAATGCTGGGGTTATTTTGAATAATTTGTGGAATAACGGCACGGTGGTTTTGCTTGGTGCCTATATTCAATATAAACTGGTAAAAAAATCTAGCGATGAAAAACAGACTGTTTTAATAACGATATTGACTATAACTTTTGCGTTGACATATATGGGTGGCTTGCGAGCCGCTATAGGCATCGGGCTGACAATGGAATTTTTCTTTGTTTCTATTTTCAGGCCGCTTTTAATTAGTGCCTCTGCCAGTTATTTTGCCATTAAGGGCGGCTATCTATCTGTTGTTTTGGTTAATTTTGCCTATTCTATGATATTGTATCTTTTACCCTTTGTTCCCGATATTACAGCCATTGCAATAGCTTTGTTAGTTAGCGGGGCATTGCTTGCAGCTAATATCATCAGTCATTTTATTGCCAGCGAAAAAAGCCCCGCGGCTCGCATACGCCAAAGGCGCATTGCACGCTATACAAAAAAACCAATTGGCGGCTATGTTAGCTTTGGGGCTATTTTGCTGGTGCTTGTCGCATTTTTTTCAGGCATGTTTCCGATTTATCCACTTGTGGTTTTAACCAGTTCTATGGAGCCTGCAATCTCCCGCGGAAGCCTGGCATTTATACAGCGGGTTGATGCGGATGAGGTTTATGAAAGGGTGGGCGAGGGCTATATTATTCATTTTGAAAGCGGTGGCGTGCCTTATATTCACAGAGTTGTGGGGCATTGGTACAACCATCATAATGTGCGACACTACATCACCCAAGGCGACGCAGGGGCAGGGCCTGACCCCTATCCGATTCCGCCAGGCGATGTGATGGGAATAGCCCGTGCAACTCTACCGTTTTTCGGATTTCCGTATATATTTTTTAGGTCATTAACAGGTGGATTTAATTAGAGGGGTGAGAGAAGTGAAAAATATCGACTTCAAAAAACTGGTAACAGATATAGGTACACCAAAATTAATTATTACTCTCTCGTCTTTAGTTCTTTTGATATTGTTTATCACCGCATTAGCTTTTATGGCGGCACAGCGGCGCGAGGCGGATGTTTTTCGGGCTTCGGGTAGTGTTATAGCGGACTTTAGAGTGTTTTACCTTGAGAATGACTTTTTTGACCAAAACCCAATAAACTCAAATTTAGGCTTCTTAATGTCCTTTACAGATTTTATTGAAATGGACAGCCGCTTTAGTATGAGGATTGATGAGGAAGCAGACATTTTTTACCGCTACACAGCCACTCAATACCTAATAATACGCTATTTAGGTAGCATGAATGGCGTTGCTAACCCCATTGTATTCAGGCAGTCCAACTCCCTTGCTCAAGAGCAGGGCAGCACCTTTGGATATAGGCTAGACCTGGCAGACACCCACACAGTCCATCCAAAAAACTATACAGACTTTTATTTAGAATTTACAGCCTACCAAAGAGAGTTGATGAGCCGCGAAAATGTCATTGCCACGGGCTTGCGCGGCTTTTCTGCCGAGCTTTTGTTAGAATTTACCTATAACATTACAATTCCTGAGCACGGCATAAGCGAATCTGTCACAACGGGCTACCGCATGTCGCTAACAACCGAAATTTACAACCTAACCTTGCTTGGGGATGCGGGCGCATCGTTTAACCGTATATTGCAGCTAAGCGACCCACCGCCCGAGCTTACGCTGTTTGCGGCAACGGTTTTTGTCGCTGTCGCGGCTTTGGGTGTGTATGGGCTACTTAGGGGGCTACGAAACCTAACAACCGACCCAAACCCCGCCCGCAGTCAAGCACTCTTTTTGCTCAAAAAATACGCAAACGAAATTGTTGTGTCGCAATCATCCCTGCCCGTGCATGACCATAGAATACTGCCCGTTGATGATTTTAGAGACCTGCTAAAGCTTGCAATTAACTTAAACAAGCACATCATGTGCCGCCATGATGAAAATATGGCGGAATTTGCCGTGGTTGTGGATGATAATGCGTATTACTTTAGAATTACCTTCAATGAATACGAAGATGCAAAAATAGAAGTCAGAGAAGCGATTGAGTTTGGAGAACCAAAACCTGAAGAAGCTGTTTCAAAAAAATGATGAGTAGTGCAAAAAACCGTACTTGCACGACAATCCCTCGTCCTAAAGCGAGCCAAAGTGCCGCGGTTTCAAACGGACTTTGGCGAAGTCTTTAGGACTACGAAAGGAAAAACTGCTATACAGTGAGCATGGAGAATTCTCTGTTAAGCCAAAACTAGTCAACAACAAAAACTTACCGAGGAAGCCTTGCTTGCGTATTTTGAGGAAAACAGCGATAGTTATCAAGATGAGACCGCCAAGCACTTTGGGGTAGCTAATTAGGCATAACACCATTATACGACAGTTTTTGCGAGCTTGTCAAGGTGATTATTTTGGAGTAAAGGTAGTAGTGCACCAACATAACTAAATAACTCAATTTTTCCGTCAATCTATCTCACAATATCAACAGGGAGTGATTTTTCACCTCATTCCCCAAACCCAAACTTACTAGCAAAATAAAAAACATGCGACAAATTACCCCTCGCCCCTGTTGAATAAGGAGAAAAAGAAGCTCCAAATCCCACGCTCGTAGCATAAGGATTCAACAGTATATCTCTATGCCCTCGACTAGAAGCTAGCATTCCATTCACAATATTTTCGGGCGTTGTCCTAAATATCACATTACCGCTACTCCCCGCTCGTGTAATCGTTTCAGCCACACCCCACCCCTCATATCCAAACATCCGTGCCGATTCCCATGGCCTGCCATGCACAGGGCTTGTGTGACCGAAATATTGCAAATCGCCAAATTCTTGGGTTTTATGTCTAGCCGACATCATAAGAGCAGGGTTGAGTGTTAGAGGATTTAGTCCATAATACTCTCTAACACGATTGATTTCTTCAATAACTGCCAATTCAAAAGCAGTCGCCCCGCCCATTTGGTTGTATTCATATATCCAATCCGCAAGTTCGCACTTCGTCAATCGCCTGTTTGGCAGGGTGATTTGGCTTCTTGCATATAGTGGGTTTTGGCGCATGACTGGATTGTTGTAGGCATTGGATACTCCATCAATTATTTCTGTCAAATGATATTCGGATCGAGTCGCAGTTTTGCCTGTGGGTTCATCTGTAGGTTTACCTGCTACGCCAGCATAACGTGGCGGTGAGTAGATGTTTGGATTATATATAACCCGCAATATCCCACTAACGACCTCTCCATAATATAAAGACTTGCCAACACCCCAACTAAAAAAGATACCCGCAGGATATATACCTTCCTCAAAATTGAGATGGCGAACACCCTTTTGACTTGCCCATTCCATAAATTCATCATGTGTCATAGGAAAACTATCGCCCATGCGGATGGTTGGGATTGTCAGGGTATTTTCATCTGTTATAACTGCACCAGCACTATCATAGTGGCGGGTTAAAGTCATTGCGAGAATAACTCCCATAAGCACAGTTCTTTTAAAAATATTTTTCATGTTCTGCACCTCTCAAATTTAGTTTTTCGTAAAATAAGTTTCATCATTAAAAGCAGTTTTACCATGCTTTTGCATGTTTTTCATGCTTTTATTGTTGCGCTTCGCGCTTTTAATTCGCTTTCAACACTCTTTTCCTGTGAAACTTCGGTTTCTTTTTCCTCACCTTCTCCCTCTCGCCAATCTGCGAATAAAGCTTAGCAAGAGCAACACCCGCTGCAGCAAGCTCAGGAGTTGCACCTTGCAAGCCATTTCTAGTGCGTATGGCATTTTGGGTTGCTGTCATGCAAAATAGGTTTTCTTTGTCAAAATTGCCCTTGTTACCATCACCAAACACGATATAATGACCCTCGTGAACAGACCGCCCATGCGCCTGCTCCCATAGAGTGATATGCTTGAACCGCCAAACTCCGTTGGATTTGAGCAGTGTGTATCCGTCAGCATTGATAATTTCTGCTCCGTTTGGTAGCGCATTTGCTCTCTTACGCCCTGCATTTATAGTGTGTTTTTCTTGGAAGCGTGTATCTAAGCCATTTGAAAAACCTTTGGCTCTGCATAGCTCACCAACCTGAGTTGCTGTAACATGTGACACTGGGGTTCGGTTTGCTGCTCCCTCAATCAATGCAACCTGACTTTTCGTAGAGTCCATACCCTCCATACCATCCATACCATCCATACCAAACCTCTCATTAAACATCTCTGCCAAGGTAGAATAATCTACGCCCTTCACATTCTCCCTTAAAAACTCAATCTGCTCATCAGAATAAGGTCGGCGGTCTGGCTTGCCATTGGTAAGCCCAAACCGCCTACACAAGTTTCGGATTGTTTTGTGGGTGATGTTAGTGCCGAATTTTACATTGAATAGTGTAGCCATAGCACTATAAGACCGCTCTTGCACGTTGTCCTCCAGAAATTGGCGGTGTTCCTCGGTGTATGATGAGAGTGAGCGAGTGATTTTCGTGGTTTTGACTTTGGTGCAATCTTTTGTAATCCCAATTTTCTCCATCTTCTCTATCTTCTCTATCTCATCCATCTTCTCCATCTACCTCCCCCTCAACTCAGCAGGCAAATTAAACGATTCAGGACGCAAAGCCGCATCCTGCGACTCAGCAATCCTTACCTGCATATTCCATATAGCTAGAACATTTTTAGATATATCAGCTACAGCCTTGCCGCGCTCAATCTCCATCTCTAACTTGTCATCAGTTAAATCTTCATCGCTGATTCGTTGCATTAGTTCTGTTAGCAAGCTTGTTACGTCATTTGGGTTGTTTTGTATAGTATCAGCCTCCTTTTATTTTAAGCCAGCCCTCCCGCTGCGCAAAAGCGCATAGCTTTTCTTTTGATTATCTTCATAAAACGATTGTGTCGCCTGTCGTTGGGTTCGTGTCCATTTATCCTTTGTGTGATTGTGATGCGTTCACACTCCGATAGAGTTTTCATAAACTCCTCAACCATCAGGGCATCATCATAATTCACAACAAAAGGCACATCCATTTCGGTTTCCTCACCGTATTCGTTGGTATGAGATAGCGATATTGCCTGTAAATTGGCAATGCGAATTTTCCTCATCTGTTCCCGCCACAAATTCAGCATACCGTAACGTAGC
>JGI24694J35173_10001199_pt1 | contig 23993 bp, 24 predicted proteins | sample TergutCo191P1_FD_35173 | JGI IMG/M metagenome (IMG submission 35173) | reverse complement strand
CTCTCTCTCTCTCTCTCTCTCTCTCTCTCTCTCTCTCTCTCTCTCTCTCTCGTTTTATAGAAGAAACTTGTCAATCTTGTCATATTACCTTTTTTTAAGGGATAAATTTGTCCACAGCTCAACGTCATCAAAGGAGGTTTTTCAATGAAAAACGCAATTAGACTCTTGGGGGTTACTGTTTTGGCAATAGTAATCGGGCTTTCAATCACCGTCTGCGATAACGGCGCGCCGACAGGCGAAATCACGCAGTCCGTAACCTATACAGGAACCGCGGAAGACGGAAAAGAGGTTGAAATTATTATTTCCAGAACCACAGCGCGCGCGATAACTCTGCAAGACGGTGATGAGTACACGATAAAACATAACGGTGAAGTAATCTCAAGCGGTACAATCGACGTGGCAGGGGGGATAATAACCTTTAAACCGGATTCAGGCGGCGGAACATTTACAGGAACGCTTAGCGGCAGTTCATTGACCGTACCGGAAGTACCCGGAACATCCGTTTCAGGCATTACCGCGGCGGTATCAAGCGGGACTGGAACCGTAAACAACAGCCCTAAATCAATTGTAATCATCGGAATTGTTAATCCGGAAAACACTAAATTAAATGTAGAAGTTGATGTAAATGCCGGTGACGAAAGTATAGCACAAGGAAAAGTTGCACTTGGAAATGCTGATATAATTAATCAAACAGCGAAAGTTGATTTATATGCTCTTACATCAGACCTTGAAGTGACTAACAATCACTGGACCGGCAGCGGATATTGGTGTATCCGCCTGCAGTTCAGGGATAGTACCGATGATCATAGGTATGACTATGTCTGGAAAGACTGGCAAAAGCACAACATTAATGATGAAGTGACAGTGCTTGACTTTAATGACTTTGTGCTGGTTTGGGAGGAAGGTCCTGTCCTAACAGTGGAAAAAAACCCTAATACCCTCCTTGGCTTCAATATTTCTCTTAACGGTCTTAACGGGTGGGAATATACTGAAGACCCTTGGGGATCACAGTTTTCTATAATGGATATTTTTGTAACCAATGGGCCTGACGCTTTCGGCGGTTGGGGTGCGGATTCAACAAATTTCGGCATGGGTACAGATCCGGCAGTTTTAGAATCTTTAGGCATTCAAGTTACCGATAAATATTTTACGTTTACCGGAGAAAAAAAGCCTTTCAATGACAATTTCTTTAAAGCTACAAATATTGAATCACTATTTCCAGGCAAAACCCGTCAGGAAATTTGGGATATGATTAAACTTGAAGGAGAATTCCCTATTATTATCGGCATCCCCGACTGGCCGCCAGTAAGTGTTGAGCCAAAAACAATTATAATCACCGGGATTATTAATCCTCCAAATACCAAGTTAAATGCGAATGTTGATGTAAATGCGGGCGACCATAGCAATCAGCAGGGACAAGGATGCGTAGCAGAAGGAGACTCTATCATTGTAAATCAAACACTTTCGGTTGATTTATATAATTGGTCATTGGAAGAAGGAAGAAGCAATAGCCGCTGGATTGGCAGCGGAGATTGGTGTATCCGCATCCAGTTTCGGGATAGTACCGATAATCATATGATTGACTATGTCTGGAAAGAATGGCAGAAGTACAACATTACTAATACAGTGACAGAGCTTGATTTTAATGACTTTATGCTGGTTTGGGAGGAAGGCGTTTAGCCAAAAACAATTTTGGCTCGGTAGACACCCCGCGCAGCGTGTTGACAGTACGGGCCGCGCGGGGGACAATCAGTTTAGCCAATAGACATAATAACGAATGGTATTGGACTTGTAAGCGGCGCAAGCTGCCGCATCTGTATACCTTTACAACTCGATTGAAAATGACAGGATTGTATTTATTATGAAACAGGCAAATATAAAAACATTCCAGCGTAATGGAATGGGAAGCGGTGAAAGCGTCAATCTGATGGCCTACAATATTTAGATATTTTTCCTTGCCAAATCCCCTAGTCTGTATTGCATAATCCCAATGCCGCATAGCGGCGCTGCGCGTTTACCGCAGCGGTATAAAATCTTCCGGGTGTTCTTTGTAATGTTTTCTGCCGTCCTGCACCCATTGTATTTCTTCGGCTGATAAATTAGTTTCAATTGCGATATTGCCGGCAAGATAAGATAAAAGCGGCTCTACGGATGAAAGGCAATAATCAGGTAATTCGTCAATAAATGTGTGCAGCTTTTGTCTTACCGCCGTCGTTTCCATCTTCAATCTCCCTTATATGCCTGCCCTCTTGGGGCGATTTTATAAACTATTACCTCTGTTCCAGTCACGTCAAATACTATTCTGTAATCTCCGACTCTCAGCCTGTAGCCGTCTTTTCCCTGTAATTTTATTATATCGCCTGATGGCGGCTCCTTAGCCAGGCTGATTAATGCCTGTTTTATACGCTGCCCGTTTACTGTATCCATATTATCAAGGTATTTTGCCGCTCTCTTTTCAAGTACAACCTTCATGGTAAATTATACTATTATTTAAATAAAATGTAAGCAAGATTAATTATTTTGATAAGGGTCAATAGCGCGTTAAATCAAACATGAAACACAACTTCATGCAATTGCGAGCTTGCGTTTATGGTATTTTGAAAGCCGTAAACATTCGTACATATCAAGCAGCATTTCTTCAAGTTCATCCATGTTTTTAGTTTATATCTGCTTTTGATATTAAGCAAGATGCCCGTACCGTCTGTGGTATACAACAGATACAGTTTAATAAAATTGGGTTTTGACAATTCATGGAAATTTACTGTAAGATATGGTAAAGAAAAACGGAATGTATCAGGTTGTATTGACAGAAAAAGCGTTTAAATCGCTACAAACGATTCCTAAAGCGGATATAAGGATTTTTTTTATGAAGCTTGAAATAATTGCGAAAAACCCATATGCTGCTTTGCCGTTTGTTAAACGTTTAAAAAACAGTCAGCATTTCCGCTTTAGATTTGGAAATTATAGAGGAGTGTATAATATAAACGATGATATTTTAACAATTACAGTAATTGACGCAGCGCATAGAAAAGATATTTACAGGGGGTAATTATATGGCATCATATCAGATAATTTTAGAAAATGACAAGCCTAAATTTGTTGTATTGCCTTTTGGAAACAAAAAAGCGGCGGAGGAATATTTGGATGAACTTTGGGCGGAAAAAGCAGTATCGGGCTTTAATAAAAGCAAGCCCGGTAAATTATATTCACTTGATGAAGTAAAAGAAAAACTGGGACAGAAAAAACAACGGAGTAATGCCCGGCAAAGATCAAAACCTGATTCTAAAATTCAGGCGAAAAAAAAGAAAGTAAAAGCATAGCAAGACGCAAAAAGCGGCGCGCGCCATCGCGCGTCCTTTTTTTTGGGGGAAAGCTATCTAGAGTCTGTCTATAATGTGTCCACATTATAGACAGACCACCTTTAATAAACGCATTTCATTTCCGTTTACATTGCGCTGTTCAATTAGTGGAATGAAGCCATGAACATGTTTTTCTGTATTAATTCAACATATTTTATGATAAAATCGGTAAATACAGGTTTTGGAGTAAAAAAAATGAAGAGATGTCTGTTTCTTTTGTTGCTTGGCTGTTTGCTGTGTTCCGGAATATTTTCTCAGAGCATTTACGTAAGCGCGTCCGGCAATGACAGCAATGACGGTTTAAGCGAGGGAAGAGCCGTAAGATCATTGGGTACTGCTGTGGATAAAGCATATGCAATAAACGGAAAAGTCGTTGTTGTAGGAACATTAAACGCACAAAGCGAAAGTTATAACGGTGTATATAACAAATGGAGTTACGGCGCAGTTTTCAGGATCGCGAACATTGAACGCGAGTTAACTATTGCGGGCAAGCCGAACGCCGCAGGCCGGGAGCGGGCTGTTATATCAACCGCGGACTCCGATGCAATGGTGTTATCTGCGGATAACTCAAGAATCCGTTTTGAAAACATAGAGATTTCAGGCGGTGACGGCGAATTCGGAATGGGGATTGAAATTATTAACGGCGCCAGCATTACTTTAGGACAGGGCGCTGTAGTGAGCAGCAATGCGTTATTCGGAGTATTTATACATGACGGAACATGTATTATTGACGGCGGCGCAGTAATGGACAATAAAAACAGCGGCGTTGTGGTATATGAAAAAGGCAGTTTAATCCTGCGTGACGGCTATATCAGAAATAACCTGTCTCATGATAATGGAGGCGGTGTTGCGGTCATTAACAGGGGCAGTTTTACAATGACGGGCGGAGTCATAAGCGGCAATTCAGCGCCGGCATCCGGAGGCGGCGTATTTGTTTATACGGGCGGAAGGTTTGATCAAACAGGCGGAATCATAAGCGGCAATACTGCGTATCAGGGTTCCAATCCCAATGTGTACAGAGCGCAGGGCACGTTGGGCACCAATCCCTGATATCAGGGCAAGTTATGCCTTTATAAATACAAGAGATATGAATAAAAAGAAATATGTTACTTTTATAACGATTAGTATAGCGACAGCAGTCATTCTTTTTTCAAGCATATTGGCATATGTATTCGCTTCCGGAAGCCAGCATGAGTTAACCAGTCTGCAGATACGGGGATTAATCAGTTCAATAAGGGATTATCATTTTTCCCAGTACCCTGATTTTAATGAGCTTTATTTCTCAGGCGGCAAAGGTTATGAATTCAGGAATAATACCTCGGACAGATTAATTATTTATTTGGGCGGTTTCGGCTGGGGATCCGCAACAGAAGCTAAATGGAGTAACAAGCTGATTGATGTATTTTTGGCTGTAAAAGAACTAACAGACAGATACACTTTTTTTGTTCCGGAAAAGTTTGAAAGGGAGATTGGCGTTTTATACGGGCTTGATACAGAAGAAAGACACCGGTATACGATCGGCAATCTTCTTGATAATTATTATAAAGTCATTTCCGAATATCTATCGCAGAACAATTATGAATCCATAATTATCTACGGCGCATCGGAAGGCGCGTTTATCCTGCCGCTTTTATATACGCGTCTGAACAATCATAACATTAAAGCTCTTGTATCAGACTCAGGAGGAGGCGGGCTTGCGTATTTTGAACAGCAGCAGGTCTTGCTTGCAAAACTGTTAAAAAATGAAAAATCTTTTTCATCCCTTTCGTTATCAAAGGAAGACCGTACAAATCTGCAATACTATTATGAGACATGGATACAGGCTTTTCAAACTCAGGCATATTCCGATTCCATTGATTTTTTCTTAAACAGCCCCATGACATATAAATGGTTTGACAGTATTGTACAGTTAAGGCTGTTTGAATATTATGAAAGGATAAGTATACCAATATTGTTTATACATGGAAATCTGGATACTGATGTACCGGTTGAGACAACGCAATATATAGAAAACAACCTTCCGTTTAAACCTTTTGATTTCTGTTATTATCCGGAAATGACTCATAACCAGATAAAGCAGCAGGAATATCTTCCGCAAAACGACATAATAAAGTGGATATCGAAAATAAACCCGTGATATCTGATCTGAAGCATATTTGACATTTTCTCCTCCATTTTATAGAATGAGTCATACTAAACCAATTTATTATGGAGCCCATAATGGCACAACACCAATTTCAAACAGAAGTAAGCCGTCTGTTGCACCTTATTATCCACTCTCTGTATTCCAACAGGGAGATTTTCCTTCGGGAGCTTGTCTCAAACGCCTCAGACGCTCTGGACAAGCTAAAATACCTTACAGTAGCGGACGAAGCGTATAAAACACTCAATTTTGATCCGCGAATCGACATTTCTTTTAATAAAGACGCCAAAACGCTCATTATTTCCGATAACGGAATCGGCATGAATGACGCGGACTTAATTGATTCGCTCGGAACAATCGCGCGTTCCGGAACAAAAGCGTTCCTTGAAAAACTCGCCGATGACGCTAAAAAAGATTCAAATCTAATCGGACAGTTCGGCGTAGGTTTTTATTCGGCATTTATGATCGCGGAAAAAATTGAAGTGATTAGCCGCAAAGCCGGAGAAGCCGCCGCATGGAAGTGGATAAGCGACGGAAAAGAAGGATTTGAAATAGAGACTTCATCACGTGACAGCCAGGGCACGACTGTCACATTGTATCTTAACGAAGAGGGAACCGAATACACAAACAGATGGTCAATCGAAGATATAATAAAGCGTTATTCCAATCATGTGGCGTTTCCAATTTATCTCACCTATGATGAAAAAGAATGGGACGACAAAGGTAAGGAAAAAGGCAGCGTAACAAAAACCGACAGGATAAACTCAGGAACCGCTTTATGGCGAAGAGCAAAAACAGAACTTAAAGAAGAAGATTACAATGAGTTCTATAAGCAACTGGGACATGACAGCGACACGCCGTTACACTACATTCATACAAAAGCAGAAGGAACCCTTGAGTACTCAACCTTATTCTACATTCCGAAAAAAGCGCCGTTCGATTTATACAATGTCGACTACAAGCCCGGCGTTAAACTTTATGTAAAGAGGGTCTTTATTACAGATGACGATAAGGAATTAATGCCGACATACCTTAGGTTTATTAAAGGCGTTATCGATTCCGAAGATCTCCCTCTTAATGTGAGCCGTGAAATACTGCAGCAGAATAAAATACTTCTTAATATAAAAAGCGCCTCCGTGAAAAAACTGCTCGGCGAATTCAAGCAAATGGCAGATAACGCAGTCTCAGGCGGTGATGAAGCAAAGGAAGTATGGGAAACCTTTATTGAACAATATAACCGTCCGCTGAAGGAAGGACTTTACCAGGATTTCGCAAACCGCGACGCTATTCAGGAGCTTGTGCGTTTCAAGAGCACCTCCGCAGACGGATGGGCAAGTTTCGCCGATTATGTAAGCCGCATGAAAAGCGATCAGAAAAATATATACTACATTACAGGCGGCGATGAAAAAACCCTTCGCTCTTCTCCGCTTTTGGAAGCATACCGCGCGAAAGGGATTGAAGTTCTCATCATGCATGATGATATTGACGACATTGTGATTCCGTCATTACACAGTTACCGGAAGGAAACTCCGGGCACGGACGGAAAAAGCGAAAGCCAGAGCTGGGAGTTAAAAGCCGTTAACCGCGCGGGCGCTGATGAAGAGTTAGGTGAAAAGAAAGACAAGGCCGCCGAGAAGGAAGCGAAACCTGTTATCGAAAAAATAAAAAAAGCGCTGGGAGACCGCGTAAAAGACGTAAAACTTTCCCGCCGCCTGCATGATTCGCCGTCCTGTATTGTCGCTGACGAAAACGATCCGTCAATGCAAATGGCGCAGATGATGAAGGCAATGGGGCAGGCATCAATGACAGAAGTTAAACCCATTCTGGAAGTCAACGGCGATCATCCGATTGTTACAGGCCTTAAAGACATCGACGATGAAGAGAAAATCGCGGATGTAGCCAGCGTGTTATTCGATCAGGCGCTTTTGGTGGAAGGCATGAAGCTGAACGACCCGGCTGATTTTGTGAAACGGCTGAACAGACTGCTGGTAAAATAGGCGCTCATTAATGACAAAGCGAAAAATCATTATTATAGGTGCCGCCGGAAGGGACTTTCATAATTTTAACACATTATACCGCGGCAATACCGCTTACAATGTAGTTGCCTTTACTGCTGCTCAGATTCCGAACATTGCGGATCGAAAGTATCCCGCGTCTCTCACAGGCAGCCTGTATCCGCAAGGCATTCCAATATACGTGCAGGATGAGCTGGAAAAGTTAATCAGGGAACTTGACGCCGATGAATGTGTCTTTTCATACAGCGATGTTCCCTACAATTTTGTTATGGGTTTGAGCGCGAAAGTAAACGCAGCAGGCGCAGATTTTAAACTGCTTGGCTATAAGGACACAATGCTCAAAAGCACAAAGCCTGTAATCGCAGTCGGCGCTATTCGCACAGGCTGCGGAAAAAGCCAGACATCGCGCCGTATCGCAGAAGCGCTGATTGCGCGTAACAAGAAAGTAATCGCTGTGCGTCACCCGATGCCGTACGGCAGCCTTGAAGCCCAAAAGGTACAGCGCTTCGCAAAAATTGAAGATCTCGCGAAACACAACTGCACAATAGAAGAGATGGAAGAATACGAGCCCCACATCGCGCGGGGGAATGTTATATACGCGGGAGTGGATTATGAAGCGATCCTTCACGCGGCGGAGAACGATCCCAACGGCTGTGATGTTATCTTATGGGACGGAGGCAATAACGACTTTTCATTTTATAAACCTGATTTGATGATTACTGTTGTTGATCCTCACCGCCCCGGACATGAACTTTCCTATTATCCGGGAGAGGTGACACTACGCCTTGCCGATGCAGTAGTTATAAATAAAATCGACAGCGCGGATTTTAATAATATTCAGGCTGTAAGAAACAATATCGAAAAAGTAAACCCGAAAGCAGTTGTAATAGACGCGGCTTCGGCCATAAGCGTCGACAAACCCGAAGCAATTCGCGGCAAACGCGTGCTAGTTATTGAAGACGGCCCGACCCTTACGCATGGCGAAATGAAAATAGGAGCGGGTATAGTAGCCGCGAAACGTTTCGGCGCGGCGGAAATTATCGATCCCCGTCCTTATGCGGCGGGTAAACTGGCTGAAACATATCGTATATATCCCGATATAGGTAAGTTATTGCCTGCAATGGGTTACGGAGATCAGCAGACAAAAGATTTATCCGCTACAATCGAAAAAACCGATTGCGACTCTGTAATTATCGCAACGCCTATTGACCTTCAGCGGGTAATAAAGATCGATAAACCCTGCGCGAGAGTGGAATACAGCCTGCAGGAAATCGGCCGTCCCGGTATTGATGATGTGCTGGATGGATTTTTAGAGAAAGTAAAAGCATAATTCATCCATAAAATTATTTAAATTGTTATTATAAACCTCTTGACAACACAATACCAGTGTACTAGTATAATAGTACACATATGGAGGTATTGTATGCCATCATGGGAAGAATGGAGACTGGCGTTTGATAACCGGAGCCCGATTTTTCGTCAGATAATTCTCCAGTTCAGTCAGGCGTTTGTCCGAGGAGACATCAAGCCTGGAGAACGTATTCCATCTATCCGCGAAATATCCGCACTGCTTCAGGTGAATACAAACACGATACAGCGCGTTTATCAGGAAATGGAAAGGGACGGACTGATAAACGGCAAAAGAGGCACCGGATACTTTTTTACGGAGGATTTGGAAATGACTAAGAAAATGCGCCGTGAACTGGCGGTTAACTCTCTTAACCGCTTTACGGAAGAAATGCGGGCATTGGGGTTCGCAGACAGGGAAATCCTGAAAAGTCTGGAACTATTTATGAAAGAAGGAGAAAAAAATGGAATCAATTAAAAAGGCGGTGACTTCTGAATCGAATGTCCTGGAAATCACTGGTCTTGAAAAAAACTTCGGAGGCTGTGAAGCTCTGCAGGGTGTGGATATGATTATACCTGCAGGGCAAATCACTGGATTATTGGGGCCCAACGCCTCAGGAAAAACAACGCTGTTAAAAACCATCGCCGGCCTTCTTCAGCCGACAGCCGGAAAAATTAGTTATTTTCAGAACGCAGCGCACGGGCCACAGTCAAGAAAGACTGTCAGTTTCTGCCCTGACACCCTTGCCTTTCCGCAATGGATGAAAGTACGCGACGCGTTCACATTTTACCGCGAAATGTACGGCGACTATTCGCAGTCACGCGCTGATGAACTTATGCGTATTCTGGAATTGCAAAATGTTCAAAATAAATACGTTAATAAGCTTTCCAAAGGTATGAAAGAGCGGCTTGTGCTTGGTCTGACTTTTTCCCGTGAAACTCAACTTTATCTGCTCGATGAACCGCTTGACGGAATAGACCCTGTGGGAAAAATGCGCGTAATAGATACAATAATCGCGATGAAGCCGCAGGATTCTTCCACTCTTGTATCAACGCATCTTGTAAAAGATATAGAGCGGATTTTTGACAGCGTGTTTTTTCTGTCAAAAGGAAAAATAGTGTTTTCAGGCAACAGCGAAACCATTCGCGAAGAAAAAGGGAAAACTGTAGAACAGGCTTATCTGGAGGTATTTACATCTGACAATAATCAATTGTCAGATGTTTCCGGTTATAATGACCTGTCTAAAGCCAGGCCAAATTCCAAGGAGGATGTAAATGAAAGCTCAATTTAAATACGCATTTTTGGCAGGGCTGTATTTCAGGGGCCCTGTATTCGCGGTAATTTTTATAATGAACGGTGTGTTTTTAATACTCGGAACATTGGGACTGCTTCCGGTTCCTGCGATAATCACGGCTGTTTCGCTGGGCGGTGTTGCGATAGCTGTAATGATGACAGCGTGCATCATAGGTGACATTCACATAGGACGGAGGATGTTTTCATCTCCTGAAAGCTATCTTCACGCATTGACTCCTGTTCCACGGTGGAAAACATTGCTTGCAAGTATCATAACAATGACAGTGATGGATATAATAACAATGGCTTATGTTATCTTTACAGAAGTCTGTCTGTCTTTCATTCTGGCAGGCGGCAATATCTGGGGCCAAATATGGGAAGCTGCCAGGCAGAATCCGGAAATGGTAACATACATTATCATGTTAACAATACTGCTTATAGCCGTATATATTTTTATATTGATGGTAATAATGTTCAGCGTAACGGCAAAAAAATCGTTTCTGTTTAAAATACCGGCATCCGGTTTTTTGGCTTTCCTTATAGCGTGCGGATGTTTGTATGCCGCCAGTTTATTACAATTGTTAATAGCTCCGTTCAGTCATGTACAGCGTTATCTGTTTATGATAATGATTACACCGTCGGTGATCGGTATAGCGATACCGTTTTTAATCGCGCTTACACTGCTTGAAACCGCAGGTTTGTTTGTACTGACGTCAAAACTTATGGAAAGGAAAATTAATTTATGAAAAAGCAACTAACATCAGTAATTTACATGACAATTATTACATCAATTGTCATGATTTTTTCAGGCTGTGTTTTCATCAACATTGGAAGCGATTCTTCATTAGGCGATTCAATACAGGCGAGCGGTGACAGAGAAACATATGAGTTTAATGCCGACGCGTTTAATAAAATAAAGATTGAAGGAACTTGCGAAGTCCGCTATTATAACGGAGACTCCAATACTGTTACACTGCTTATTCAGCCGAATGTCAGGGAATATTTTTCGATTGAGGCTGTTAACGGAGAGTTAATCGTAAAAACGACAAGAAGAATCACCTACAGTCCTCCGAATAAGGGTCCTTTATTGACCATTTACGCGCCCGTATTGAATCAGGTAACAATTGACGGCGCGGGCGTTTTTACGGCAAATGATAAGATCACTGCTGATTCGCTGACTCTAAACATAAACGGAGCCACGTCCGGAAAAGCTGAACTTGATGTAAATAACTTAACTGTTATTATGTCAGGTGCAGGAGATTTGGAATTATCCGGCAGAGCCGATGTCAGCAACATTACATTATCCGGCGCAGGCAATTATAATGCTTTATTACTTGTATCTCGAGATGCGACAGTTAATATGGCAGGCGTTGGATACGCAGGAGTAAACAGCTCGGATTTACTTAACATTAACGCAAACGGCGCAGGCTCGGTGGAATACAAAGGTTCTCCCAGCCTTAACCTGAATACAAGCGGAATGATAGGTATAAGAAAGGTCAACTAGTGTCCTGTAATATTCGTTTACAAATATAACAATATGCGTTAATTCCTTATTATATAAGGAATTAACTTAACTTTCATTGTGTCATTTGAATATTACAGGACACTGGCATCGAAAAAGTCTTTCCATAACGCGTTTATGTTATGGAAAGACAGCAACAATAAGGAAGAATTTATGAAAATAAATTTGCCGGTGGTAATAATAAAGATGTCATTCTCCGTTATCATTGCCATGTGGCTTTTGGGCTGCGCGACAAAAACAGTGACAGCGGCAGGAAATCAGGAGACTTATACATACACAGTAAGCGAATACAACAAAATCAGAATAGAAGGCAACTGTGAAATACATTATTACTCAGCGCCTTCAAATACTGTAATACTGGCAATTCAGCCAAATCTTTATGAACATTATGTTGTAGAAGTGATAAACAGTGAATTAATTGTCCGCCCGAAAAGAAACATCAGATTCACCGGCAGAAAACATCCTGTGCTGACAGTTTCAACACCTGCACTCAATCAATTGACTGTTTCAGGAGCGTCTGATTTTATAGCGCATGATAAGATCATTTCCGATTCATTAAACATAAGAATCAGCGGAGTTGTTAACGGTAAAGCGGAACTTGATACAGACAAACTGGCAATTGGAATTTCCGGCTCGGGAAAATTTGATCTTTCAGGCAGAGCGGATACTGTAGATTTGGAATTATCAGGCGCAGGTGAATTAAACGCTTTTTCGTTAATTTCGCAGGAAGTATCTGTCACTCTTTCAGGCGCAAGCAAGGTAAGAGTAAACTGCTCGGAACTTCTTAGAATCAAAGCCAGCGGCGCAGCAACAGTTGAATACAGGGGATCGCCGCGAATAAATCAAAACACAAGCGGGGCTGTTACGATAAGAATGATTGATTAGGCGCTGCGTCTTTTCTTTCCCACAATATACTTCCAGCAATTATTCCAAACACAGCATTGAGCTTGTCGTTTCAATTAAGGGCCCTATTCTTACCATGTCAGGAAATAAGACATTTGGTATCACAAGTAAAACCGAAGTAGTCAGGTATTCAAGACATACGCTGATGATAAAAGTCATTTTACTTTTTGGTATCATGGAAATCAACGGTATAACAACTACATCAAACAAAATTCCGCGTAATATTTGAAGAAATAAAAAACGAGTAACACCATGTGATAAATCATTTATCCCGCTTCCGCGAAGGGGAGTATTTCAATTTTATCATCAGATTGAAGTTTTGTATTCAGTCCGCCTGTCATCATCGTTCCCTTTCCGTTCACCAAAAAGAAACAGGTCTCATCGTTTAAAATAAAATCTTTTAAACGATCTCCGTAATGATCGCAAAGTTTATTAATAAGTTCACGTAAACCGGCGCAATGTTCAATTTCCAAAGATTTATCGCCATTTGTATACTCAATCACATTTCCGTAAAATAGAACTTTCACTTTACTCCCTCACCAAACATTCCCCATTAACCATTACAGACTCTGCACTCTTCATTCCGTTTTATTTCGATTAAATCAAAATCCATTCGCAGCCCGTCATACATTAACAGTTTGTTTTCTAACGGATTCGGTAAACCAAGCAGATATAAAAGAGCGATATTCGCTTCGATTGTTCCTGTAATTCCGGCTGTTGTGCCAAGCACACCAGGTGTTTCTTTCTTAGTCGCGGTTTCAGGGAATATACAATTAAGACACGGTGTATGCGGAGGATTGGAAAATAAAACGCATCCTGAAAAACCGTTTATGCCTCCGTCAATGTACGGAGTATTAAGAGAAACACAGGCTATGTTGATAAGAAAGCGGGTTTCAAACGAATCGACAGCGCCAATGACTATATCGTAACCGGAAAAAAGAGCCTCCGCGTTATCACCAGTTATATGTTCATTGATGGAATTGATTTGTATTTTATTATTAAAAGCGCATAGTTTTTCTTTCGCTGAAGCGGTTTTTAACTTGCCGATATCATTGGTATTATGTAAAAACTGGCGGTTAAGGTTACTGGACGCTACAGCATCACTGTCGATAAACCCTAGCCGTCCAACTCCCGCGGCGGCAAGATATGTTAACGCGGGAGAGCCAAGCCCGCCTGCGCCTGCGACAATCACAGAAGATCGCGCAAGTTTTTCCTGACCTTCATTTCCAATCTGCGGAATTATAATCTGCCTTGAATACCGTTCGCTCATACACTTTACTATAATGTCTCGCTTAACAGGGCTTCAGTTTTTTCCGAGTATTTTTTTATCATTCTGTAAGCGGTATCTTCATTAAGTATTCCGTTAAGACTAGGCGTTTCAAAAAATCGTTTTGGCAGTTTAACATCTTCCTGTTTAAAGCCAAGCATATTTTTAATTTGTAATTTTGTCTGATAAATACGTTTGCCGATTGCGCCAAGATCGTCATTGGTAAGGTTCCACCCGATTGAATTAAGCGCGTCCAGAATTGTCTGCCTGTCGTAAATTTTTCTTGCGAAAAGGCACATGATAAGAGAGTTGGTCATGCAGCGTTCACATTCCTCGGCAAATAATTTTTCCACAAACTCATCTTCGTTAAATTCTTTTTGCCCCTGATCAAGACTGTAACCGCCGTTGCAAAGGTGAGAGTGCCTTGCTCCTACCGCGGCTCCTACAAGCGATCCGTATCCTGTATGATAACCTGACATCTCATTACCCGCGATATTCATGGCGAAATCTTCACCGCCGTATTTTTTCGCGGCGTAACGGCATCCCCTTCCAAGCGCTTTATAAAACTTATTAGTCCCTGCTGCAAGATGATCAATCGCTTTTATATACCCTTTGGAATCGCCGAACTTTAAATCGACCAATGTATCGTCCAGGGAAACAATGCCTTTTTCAAGAGCTTCCGTCGCCCACCCCAGGCATACGCCGGTACTCATGGCGTCCAAACCATGTTCTTCAACTTCTTCGATTATGGCAAGAATCTGATCTGTTGTATTTACGCCGATAAATGTGCCAAGTGCGTAAATCAATTCATAGTCATAACCGACGCTCACAGCTTCATATTCGTGGCCTTTGTCAAACTCATTGCGGTACATGCCGATATGAATGCAGCCTACAGGGCAGCCTGTGCATGACATTTTACGGACAAGGTTTTTTTCCGCGAACGCTTCCCCGCTTATTTGATCCGCGTGTTCAAATTTATTAGCGCGCATATTTAGGGTAGGAAGTCCGCCGGATTTATTTAAAGGAAGAATATTGATTGGCGTTCCCACATCATGATATTTGGACATGAAATCGGTGCTGGTGCATCTTTTAAATATATCCCTGTAAACCTTAAAATACTGTTTTTCATTTAATATGGGAATTGATCGGTTGCCGTGTATCGAAATTGCCTTTAAGTTTTTACTACCCATGCATGTACCAAGACCCATTCTGCCAAAGTGCCGGAATGTATCGACATTCACGCAGGCAAACGCGACTCCGTTTTCTCCGGCAGGTCCGATTCTGATAATTGATCTTTTCCCTGCGCTTTCAGCCTGTTCCCGCTCCCTGACCGCGCCTCCGGTTTTGCTGACAGGCAATCCCCACAAAGCCCTCGCATCGCGCACATTCACAGAATTTGTGGAAATGGCAAGGTAGCTGTGTTTTTTTGCTTTGCCTGTTATTACAAGCGCGTCATACCCTGCCATCAGCATGGACATTGCCATACGGCCTCCGGCGTAACTTTCGCCAAGCTCGCCTGTAAGGGGGGAAACAAACATAGCCACTGTTTTGGTAAGAACCGGAAAAATATACGCGCCTGCTCCTATGGCAAAAACAATAGGCTGCTGGGGAGCTGTGGGACCGTATTCATGCCTGACATTTTCCTTAAACAGCACGCTTGCGATACCGACGCCGCCAAGGAAAGGAAGCAGATCTTCACGATGTTCAATGCGGATTTTTTCAGTCTCAAGATCGATATAAAGAATTTTTATATATTTTTCATTCAGCATGTTCTCTCCTAATATCGCAGATTTAAATCTCAGAAGGTTTGTCACCCTCCTGTAATTGCGCAGTTAAAGCAGCTTGGGTAAGAGCTGGTTCCTCTTTAACATCAATCATTACAAGACAGCCATGCGGGCAATAATGAGCGCATACTCCGCAGTGGCGGCAGATTATCGGTTTTTTTGTTTCTTCGTCAAAATAAACAGCGTGCACAATACAGGCGCTTTCGCACTTGCGGCAGCCGATACATTTTTCTTTAATTAAAAAAACGCCGCCGCCTTCGCGGTATTCAAGGGCATGACCAGGGCAGACTTCTATACATGCAGGATCCTTGCATCCAAGGCAGACAATCGCGATAAAACCGCTTGACATACCTCCCGTTGTACGGACTTTTATAGCGCTTTTTATCAGTGAGTGATTTTTATAATTTACTGTCGAGCAGGCGCTCATACAGGTAAAACAGCCAAGGCATTTTCTCATTTCTCTTGGCTGAAGAATTTTTGGCATTTATCCTCCGAAAGTATCCAAATTGTGACAAATAAAATAATGAATTACAAGATAACAGAACAGGCGGCTGTCGCTCATGTTTTCTCCAGTTGACACTAAATCTAATAAAAAATAGAATGTCTATCATAGCTGTTTTTAGAACTAACAAAGTTTTGAAAATAGCTCAATTGATAAAACAGAGAAAAAGATGCATATTACTGAGCTTGTTGCCGAACTGGTTCTCCAGATAGGCGTAATTATACTTTCTGTACGGCTTTTAGGGAGGCTGGCAAAGAAGATAGGAATACCTTCGGTGCTGGGGGAACTATTGGCAGGCGTGATAATCGGACCTTATGCGCTTGGAGGCATTTCGTTTCCATCCTTCCCGCACGGAATTTTTCCCATTACAGAAACAAGCGGACTTGCGGTAAGCATTGAATTATACGCATTCGCCACAGTTGCATCTGTTATCCTGCTCTTTGCATGCGGTCTTGAAACAAACCTTAGTTTATTTTTACGCTATTCAGTCGCGGGAAGCATAATCGGCATCTCAGGAGCTCTGCTTTCCTTTGTTATGGGAACATTCTGCGGCGCGTTAATTTTTAACACATCCTTTTTTAATCCTCAGAGCCTGTTTCTGGGAGTTATTGCTACCACTACATCTGTCGGAATAAGCGCAAGGACTTTATCTGAAAGAAAAAAAATGGATACTCCAGAAGGTGTTACAATCTTAACTGCGGCGGTTTTTGACGATGTACTGTGGATTATTTTGCTTGCTGTAGTATTGGGGTTCGTTTCTATTATCGGCGAAACAGGAGGCGGTATTTCAGCCGCGGAAGTACTTTTCGTGGCAGGGAAAGTTTTTGGTATCTGGCTTGGAGTTACAGCACTTTTTCTGGTTTGCTCAAAAATAATTGCATCCTTTTTAAAATTATTTAAACACAGCCTTGATTTTTCAGTTCTTGCTCTTGGGATTGCCCTGATTCTCGCAGGACTTCTTGAAAAACAAGGGTTCGCGCTGATCATTGGAGCGTATATCGCAGGGCTCTCGCTTTCCAAAACTGATATAGCTGCTATCATACAAGAGCGCATCCGTCCGCTGTATGAATTTTTTGTCCCCATATTTTTTGCAGTAATGGGCATGTTGGTAAATATTCGGGAAGTAATGTCGCCTTCGGTGTTGATAATCTCAGGCATTTATACATTTGTTGTCATTATTTCAAAAATTATCGGCGCAGGAGGCCCTGCTCTTCTTTTGGGCTTTAACAGCACAGGCGCACTGCGTATCGGCCTCGGTATGATTCCCCGCGGCGAAGGTGCTCTAATCTCATGCGGCATAGGGCTCGCGTTGGGTGTTCTTGACAATCAGCTTTTTACTATAGCTGTTTTTATGATTTTCCTCTCCATTATCGCATCTCCTCCGTTATTGGGTTTAATGTTGAAAAGGCATAAACAGGGAACAAGGAAACTTGTTAAAAATGATGACATTATTCATGAAACATGGGAATTCGAATCTGAAGATATCGCCGATGTTGTCATGAACATGCTTTTACAGGAACTTCGTTCAGGAAAATTTTATGTTCAAAGGATGACAAGAAGCGAAAGTTATTCCGCGCAGATTCGAAAAGATGATATATCCATTACAATCACCGAAGAAAAGAATTCGCTTGTCATTACAACATCCAAAACGGATATGCCGCTTATTAAAAACGAAATTTACGAAGTAATTCTTGATCTCGCACGTTCCATAGAAAATTTAAAACAATCCGCTATACCAATCGAGCTAAAAAAAGAATTGCTTGATACTGATGCCCGCTCATCAAAAGATTTACTTGCCATTATAGATACACAATGCTTTAATATGAGACTTGAAGGGAAAACAAAAGAAGAAATCATTTGTGAACTTGTAGATGTACTTGAAGCAAAAGGTAAATTAACGGATCGTGAACTGGTTCTCTCTGATGTGCTTCAGCGCGAAGAAGCGATGAGTACCGGCATGGAAAACGGCATTGCGCTGCCGCACGGAAAAACCGATGGAATAAAAGAAACATCAGTAGCGATAGGCATTAAGAAATCAGGAGTTGATTTCGATTGCACCGACGGCCTTCCTGCACGGCTTTTTATACTGATTGTTTCACCCAAAAAATCAAGCGGCCTGCATGTGCAATACCTTGCCGCTATCGGATCAATTTTGGGAGACGACGTATTGCGGGAAAGCATTATCGACGCAGCCACCCCACAGGAAGCAGTAGAATTATTAAGAAAAAAGAAACCCTGAACAAAGAAAATTAAAAACCAAGTATTGTTAAAGCGCTTCTCGCCCAGCCCTGTTCCGCACCGGTATAATTCGATGAACCCTGCATAATTCTCAGAAGCTGGATTGTCTGTGTTGATTGAGTCCCGGTGTTTGCTATAGCTGTAATAAGAACACGCATAATATCCCTTTCTGAAGCTCCCCAGGGACCGCTTTGCCTTCTGATATTAATTTGTCTAAGGAACTGTGTCAGAAGATCAACCGCTTCATCTGTCTTTACCGCAGACAGAGTTTCAGAGACCTGGATTATTACCGGAAAATCAGTATTACTTGTATAAAAGGCTTCCCTGTAGGTCCTTTCAAGATACGGATATACGAAATCGTCTGCAACCCCGTATAAACGTATTGCATCAATAGCGCTCATGCGCATGTTTTTAAAAAGATTCATGTTCTCATGAGTTGTGCCGACGAAAGTATAACTGATTTCAAGCGCCGCCGCTGCAACCTTTGCTTTAGCATCATCAGGGGCGCGGCTATGGAGTAATTCAAACCAGGCTTTACTTTTAATATTTGGATTATTAAAGGGATCGCGAATAATATCGTGAACAATATCGCCGATAACTTCACTAAGGGCGTCAATAATATTAACGAGCGCGGCTGAAGCAATATCCCTGATGTAAGTATCATACCATCCTTCAGAAGCGATAAGAACAGGTTTAACGCCAATCGGCACGCACAGGGCTTCCAGCGCATGTACAGTACCAGGCACTACCCGCTGTATTTGACTTTTAAGCTCTTGGTTAGTAGTCGCTCTCGCGTTAAAACCGCTCAGAATCTCGGCAATATGATATGCATAATCATAAGCGTCGACCTGACCCATGGCAACAAGAGCCTCATACATGAGGTAACCGTCGTTTTCCTGACGCGCGATATCAAAATATTGAATCAAAAACCAAATATCCGCGGCAGAAGCGGTATGTTTCTCTGCCGCAAGCCCTCTAAGGATAAGCCTTGCGGCTTCTTCAACCGCTACCCTCTCGGAACTGGTTGATACATTTGGGAGAGCCCTAATAAAAACGCTTATGGCGTTTTGGTAGAAACTGCCGATTCCTGTAAAGTTTTCGTCATTGACTACCTTTAATATATCAAGCAGATCAAAAACGGTCGCTCCGTTCCTGTTGTATTCTTCGGTATAAAAAGACATGTCTGGGGCCTGAGCAAAGACAGTCATTCCGGTTAATAATAAAATAATAATAAATATAGTCGTTCTTTTCATAATCAATAATATACCACCAAATATCAGAATTTTCAATAGTAAGCGGTGTAATTAATTTTAGCGGAAAAGAACTTAATTCCTTTCCTGAACCTGACATAATTTTTGGTAAAGACCGTCCTGTTCAACTAATTGGGTATGGCTGCCGGACTGAACTATGCGCCCTTTTTCAAAAACAAAGATTACATCCGCGTTCCGGACAGTGGACAGGCGATGCGCGATTATAACGATTGTACGGGTTCCGGCTATTTCATTGATAGCCTGCTGGATTTGCGCTTCGGTGCGGACATCAACAGAGGCGGTGGCTTCATCGAGAATTAAAACAGGCGCTTTGCAAAGAACAGCGCGCGCGATTGCGATTCGCTGTTTCTGACCGCCTGAAAGTTTAACGCCTCTTTCGCCTACCTGCGTTTCATAACCGTCAGGCATCAGCATAATATCATCGTGTATTCTTGCGATCTTCGCGGCTTTTTCAATTTCATCAAACATTGCGTCCGGCTTGGCAAACGCGATATTCTCTCCTATGGTTCCGTTAAACAAAAATGTATCCTGTAAAACCAGTGAAATATTCGGACGAAGTGTTTCAATCGTTATGTCCTTAAGACTTATTCCGTCAAGGCAGACTTTCCCGTTTACCGGATCGTAAAACCTCGCGATAAGCTGGCTCAGCGTTGTCTTGCCGACTCCTGTAGCTCCGACCAGCGCAACCATCTGACCCGGTTTAACATCGAATGATACATCCTCAAGCACAGGAACATCTTTAATGTATGAAAAACTTACATTTTCAAAAGAGATTCCGCCTTCGGCTTTACCAATGGGTTTAGCGCCGGGACAATTTGTAATGCTGTTGGGAGCGTCCAGTATTTCGATTACACGTTCCGCGCCTGCAAGCGACTGCTGAGCGGATTCAAGAAGCTGGGCAAGCCCGGTAATCGGCGCGTAAAACAACGCAAGGTAAAGGAGGAAAGCGACAACATCTTCAACCGAAAGCTGGTTTCTGAAAGCGTAATATCCTCCAAACCCGACAACAATTACGCTTCCCAGCGAAGTCATAAACTCTACGCTCGGATGAAAAATCGCGTTTAATCTTAAAGCGCGGAGCATGTTATGTGTAAAATCTTCTCCCTTGGCAAGGACCTTTTGCGACGCCGATGACTGTCGGCTGAAAGCCTGTATCTCCTGTATGCCTGAAAAATTATCCTGTAATTGCGCGGACAGCTCGCCCTGGGATTTTTGCATTTTGCGGAAATTGGGACGCACCTTTTTACTGAAAAACCACCCCGACACCAAAATGAACGGAATAGGTATGCAGGTAACAAGAGCAAGCTGCGGATTGATGCTGAAAATAATTACGGTAACGCCTGCGAGAGTTACAAAGTTTGTAATAATATCCGGAGTGATGTGCGCGTAGATTAATTCAAAGGTAGCGACATCATTCATTACGCGGCTTAAAAGCTCTCCTGTCTGCTTATTGTGAAAATAATCCATGGAGAATGACTGTATCGCATTGTAAACTTTCATGCGCAATTCAAGAACAAGTTTCCACGCCGCCCTGTGCGAACAATAGCTGCTCATGAATCTGAAAAGAATGCGCACAAGAAACAAAGCCAGCAAAGCGCCTGCCATCCAGATAACAGTAGAAAATTTTTCCCGCGTCATGCCTTGCGCGACAAGGCCTGTCATATTCGCCATTATGCGCGGAGCGACAAGGTTAACTCCTGTTAATAAAAATGTTCCCAACATTGCAAGTAACAGCCACCATTTGTACCTGACAGCCTCTTTTGCAATACGCCACAATGTTTTCATAATCTGCTCACCATGAATGCTGCCTTCCGTACGCGTCGCGGAAAACAAGATTTTTTTCATCATCACGCAGTTCATCGCCGCGTTCAATACCGCGCGTACGGGTAAAGTAATTGAATGCCGCTTCCGCCGCGGCGGAAGCGGAGACATCGCATAAACACGGATCGTAAGCGCGGATTGTATAACCCCTTGGCGCGAGCACATTCCTTGTTATCTGCAAAAAATTATGAAGGCCTGCCTTTGCCATTCTGTAACCGTAACCGTCCGTGCCGCGTGTTTCATTAATGCTCGCATCCTGCGATGTAAGATAACAGATACGTTTTGTCCGGCCTGCTTCGAGCAAGGGAAAGAACGCTTCAAGCATTGCCATCGGCCTTGTCACATTCGCGTCATAAAGCTCATGCATAACCCCGTCGTTCAATCCGGAACGCACATTAAAATTATCCAGTTCGCTTCGCTCATCGCTTACATCAATATAAATATCAACATTCCCCGCGTCTTTTAAAAGCACGGCGGCAGCCTCTTTTAACTCAAGAGGAAGTGATATGACGCCATTAATCTGCCCGCTTCCCATTGCGTAGACTTTATAGCCTTCACGCGCGAATACCGCCGCAAGAGCTTTATCAAATTCCTTTTTCAAACCGGTAACAAGCGCAATCTTCAAACCAATCTCTCCTTTTATTAAAACGGCCATTCCTGGCTCAGATAATCGTACATCACCAGGCGGTGTTCATCTTTAAGAGATGTCTGGAAATATTTCGCTGCATGAGCTGCGGTATCCGCGGGATCCAGCACAGCCGCTTCGGAAAGCGTCCCGTCCGGCATCTGCCGCTTCATCCAGCCCGGATGATAAAGACGGAAAGTATACCCCTGAGGAAAAAGCAGGTTGTGCATAAGGCGCACTCCCATATTCAGTGAACTCTTGCTCATCGGATAGGGATAACTGCTTCCTTGACGGTGTTTCATTAACAAAATGCAGGATACTTCGGAAGATATAAAACACAACCGCTTTAAGCTGCCTTTATCCAGCAGCGGAAGGAAGTATTCTGTCAGATGAACAGGACCGAGCGCGTTAACGCGGAAACTGTTCCACGGAGCCTGCAAATCCATCGGGAGTTCATCAATACCGCATTGAACAGGCCCCATAAGAGCGGCATTGGAAATAATCATATCAAGAGAGTCCGTCTTTTCCGCGGCGATATCACGCGCTTTAACGATTGAAGATGCATCTCCGGCATCCAGAGGGATAATATGCAGCGCCGGATTTTTTTCCTGCTCCTGTTCCAGCAAATTGTAATCCTGAAGGAATTTACCGCCGAAGACTGTCCATCCGCGTCCAAGAAATTCCTTACAAAGAGCAAAACCAAGCCCGCGATCGGCTCCGGTTACTAATATTTTAGGCATGAGAATATTATACTAATATATGTTAATTATTACCAGATGCGCGCCGCTCAAATATACTTCCATAACTCTTATGTAAATAATTAAAAGGCAGACTAATCCCAAAAACGTAAACCTTAGGTTTGAAAGTTTTAAAAAAGCCTCAATGTTACAGAATTTATCGTTAAAATATCTGTTTGTTACTCGTAGGCTTTATATACAGTCTCAAGGGTTCTAATAACATTCTGTGTTATATCAAGTTTGAACCGTTCAAACAGATTTCTGTGTTCAGACGGCGAATGATCATGCCGGAACAATTCATAAACATCCACTCCCAAACCGTTAGCTATGGAGGATAAGGTGTCCGAAGTAGGAAATTTAATGCCGCGTTCAATATTACTTAGGAAAGTAATTGATATATCCGCACTCTCCGCAAGAGCAGCCTGGGATAACTCTCGCTGCTGCCGATAAAACCGTATGCCTTTGCCAAGAATAATCCTTAATTCCTGTCCATCAATCACAAGTATTTACACCCCTGTAAACTTATTTTTATAGAACCATAAGGAAACATACTTTACAAAAATCTTATTGTTCTATACATTGAACTATAGGAAAACTATTCCGGTTTATTGTGATGGAACATTTTAAGCTGTTTTTTCGGGGAATCATGATTAATCATATATACAATTCTTGTCAAATTTACTTGGGTCTATATACATGTAACCAACTGCTCTTGAGAGCAGATATTTTAAAGAGTCTGGGAGGAAAAAGGGACAGGGAAAAGAAGTAACAGGCGGCGTATCGTGCCAACGCTGTCCGCCTGAAACCATAAAGCCTTAACCCCGCCCCCAGGCTCCATTATAAGGAGTTTTTTCCATGAAGAAAAGAAAGCTTTTCAACACAGGAATGCTGACCCTGCTGGCTGGGGTCATGCTCGTTCTAAGTTTCACAGCTTGCGGCGGTGATCCGGAACCATCGGTGACTAAAGATGACGTTTACTGGAGTGACAACGGACGCAATTTCCGCCTGGAGCTGTACAAAAGCACAGGCAAAGCAGCTAAAGAGCCCGGCGACTATGTTTTAACAGTCACCCCGGGCGGCACAAGTACAGGCAAATACCAGGGCACGCTTACCAACGGAGCAGGAAACATTACATTAAATAACGGCGGCGGAACCCCGATTCCCA
>JGI24694J35173_10001198_pt1 | contig 24004 bp, 29 predicted proteins | sample TergutCo191P1_FD_35173 | JGI IMG/M metagenome (IMG submission 35173) | reverse complement strand
CTTGCGAGTGAGGGGCTTATTCCCGGCGTAACCAAATCAAGCTGGTAGGAGAACAGGATGAGCGTATCTGATCCCGTTGCGGACATGCTGACGAAGATTCGGAATGCCGGAATGGCAAAGCATGAAAAGGTTGATATTCCTACCTCCAGACTTAAACTTGAGATCGTCAAGATTTTGAAGACCGAAGGGTATATCAAGAACTTTAAAAAGTCAACCCAGGAAGGGTCGAACATGATTCGGGTTTTCCTTAAATATGACGATACGACGGCTCCGATTATCCACGGCATAGAGAGAGTTTCAAAGCCAGGCCGTCGTGTGTACATGGGTTATAAGAATATGCCGAGGGTTTTTAACGGCTATGGTACCCTGATCGTTTCCACGTCCCAGGGGGTAACAACCGGAAGAAAGGCCGCCGAGAAGAAAGTCGGTGGTGAAATCATCTGTACTGTGTGGTAAGGGAAAGGAAATGTCACGTATCGGAAAAATACCGGTTAAGGTTCCTCAAGGGGTGAAAGTTGCTTTCGCCGACGAGTTGATAACCGTTGAAGGGCCTAAAGGGAAACTGGTTCAGAAATATCATCCCGTCATTGCCTTTGAGAACAAGGGTGAAGAAATAATAGTCAGTCGGGTAAATGAGGAAAAGCAGACTAAAGCGTTTCACGGCCTTTACAGGAATCTTCTGAACAATATGGTGACGGGGGTCTCGGCTGGTTTTAGCAAGACTCTGATTATCACTGGTGTTGGTTATCGTGCGGAGATTCAAGGAAACCTTCTTTTTCTGAGCCTTGGTTACTCGAACGATATTTATTTCGGTATTCCCGAGGGTATTGCGATTACCGCAGAAACTACTAAAATAACGGTTAGTGGTATCGACAAGCAAAGGGTTGGGGAGATTTCTGCCCAGATCCGCAAGCTGAGGCCGCCTGAGCCATATAAAGGCAAGGGGATTCGTTACGAGAACGAGAAGATCCGACGGAAAGTCGGCAAATCGGGCGTTAAATAAGGTGCAAGGGTGTAGATATGCTGCGAAAAATGCTTGAAAAAGACCGGAAACGGTTTAAACGAAAGATTCACATTCGCAAAAAGGTGTCTGGCACACCGGAGCGTCCGCGGATGACAGTTACGCGAAGTAACCGCAGGCTGTCGATCCAGGTGATTGACGACACCAAAGGCCATACCTTGGTTTCGGCTTCCACTTTGGAAAAGGAGCTTAGGGATATAAAGGCGACTGTTGACGGTGCGGGACAGCTCGGCGAGATCATGGGCAAACGCTTGTTGGAAAAGAACATCAAGTCCGTGGTTTTCGATCGTAATGGATATCTGTATCATGGAATTGTCAAGGCGATGGCCGATGGGGCCAGGAAGGCTGGGGTAGAGTTCTAGGGGGCGGAATGGAAAACGAGAAGACTATAATAGAGGAAAAAGAAGCCGTCACGACTGGTGAGGGTGCTGTTGCGGAAGTGAAGGCGGAAACGGAAGTTGCGGTCGAGGCCCCTCCCCCTAGGCATTTTTCTGGTGATGGAAGAGGTGATGGTCGCAGGGGCCGGGATCGCGGGCGCGACAGGGAGCCGTCGGACAAGGAATTTGTTGAAAAACTGGTGAAGCTTAACCGTACCGCCAAGGTCGTAAAGGGTGGTCGTCGTTTTTCATTCTCTGCCCTTACGGTTATAGGTGATAGAAAAGGTAATGTAGGTTACGGTTTCGGTAAAGCCAACGATGTTTCCGAGGCGATTCGCAAGAGCATCGATAAGGCGAAGCGTAATATGATAAAGCTTCCAGTAAAGAATGGCACGATCCCTCATGAGGCGACTGGGTTTTTCAAGGCCTCGCAGGTACTGCTTAAGCCGGCTTGTTCGGGGACTGGTATTATCGCTGGTGGACCGGTGCGGGCAATAATGGAGGCTGGAGGTGTTACTGACGTACTGTCCAAGTCCATCGGTGCATCGAGCCAGTTTAACGTAATTAAGGCGACTTTTGACTGTATAAGCAGGATGATGGATGCCAAAACTATCGCGAAAAACAGGGGTAAGTCCCTGAAGGAACTGTGGGGTTGATATGGCGAAGATCAGAATCCGATTGGTTCGGAGTACCATCAGATGTCTTCCTAGGCAACGTGCCACGGTTCGTTCCTTGGGTCTGCGAAAGATCGGTTCCTACAATGATCTTGAAGCGAATCCGTCTGTTTTGGGAATGGTTAAGGTGGTGGCTCATCTTGTCTCCGTGGAGGAACTTACATAATGCACGATTTTAATTTACATGCCCCCGTAGGCGCAAATAGAAAAAAGCGGATTGTAGGCCGTGGTCAGGGTAGTGGTAGGGGAACTACCTCTGGGAAAGGTAACAAAGGTCAGAATGCGCGTTCTGGCGGAAAGACTTATATTGGTTTTGAGGGTGGGCAGATGCCTTTGTATAGAAGGCTTGCCCAGCGTGGTTTTTCCAACCATCCTTTTAAGAAGGAATGGCGGATTGTTAATCTTGGTGAAATAGAGGCGCGTTACGAGGTTTCCGAAACCGTTGACGCTGATTCTCTTTATGAGAGAGGATTGATCAAGAAAAATTCGGGGCCGAAGGCACTTCCGGTGAAAATTCTCGCGATGGGCGATTTGACGAAAAAGCTTAGCTTCAAAGTTGGTGCCGTTTCTGCATCGGCTAAAGAGAAAATAGAGAAGGCTGGAGGGGATTTGACTATTACTCTACCGGTGGAAAGGGCACGCGCCAAGAAGGGTAAAACTAATGGCTAATCCCATACTCGGCATTTTCAGGATAAAGGAACTTCGCGAACGGGTTCTGTTCACCTTCTCTATGCTAGTGGTGTTCAGAATCGGGGCGGTATTTCCAATTCCGGGGATAAATGTCCGAGAACTTGCCGCCCATTTTGAGGCCCTTGCAGAGGCTGGCGGCGGGAATGTTATCGTTGACTATCTGGATTTTTTTGCTGGCGGTGCGTTTTCCAATTTTTCGGTATTCATGTTGGGTATTATGCCCTACATCTCAATGTCGATTATTATGCAGCTCCTTCTCATTGTGTTTCCTAAGCTTAAGAAGATTTCGCAGGAAGATGGGGGGCGTAAAAGAATACAAAAATGGCAGCGATATGGAACCGTGGTGGTTTGCCTTATCCAGTCCTTTGCCGTTACACAGTTCGCCCAAAGTATTGTTCGCCAAGGGGTTGATTTGCTCAATATAGGTATTGTTCCGTTTACCTTTATTGCGATGATTACCGTTACCACAGGCACCATATTTCTTATGTGGATAGGTGAGCAGATAACCAAACGCGGGATTGGTAACGGGATATCCTTGCTTATCTTTGCCGGTATCGTGGCTCGTCTGCCAGAGGCAATTTGGGAACTTATGCGCATGGTACAGCGTGGCCAGCTCAACTTGGTTTTTGTGGTTGTGGTTTTTGTAATGTTCATCGTAGTAGTTGCCTTGGTTGTTTTTGAACAAAGGGGGCAGCGTAAGATACCAGTTAATTATGCCAAACGGGTTGTTGGAAGAAAAATGTACGGTGCGCAGAATACGTACATACCTTTCAAGATCAATCCATCGGGTGTTATTCCCGTTATTTTCGCTTCTTCGATACTCACGTTTCCTTTGCAGATAGCAATGACGATGGGTGGTAATTTTCCTTGGCTGGCTAGGGTGGCCCAGTTTCTGGAACCATATAGTGTCGCCTACAACATGGTTTACGTTTTGCTTATTATCTTTTTCGCGTATTTCTATACACAGGTTACGCTTAACCCCATAGAGATTGCGAAGCAGATACGGGAAAATGGTGGCTCCATTCCGGGTATAAGAAGCGAGAACATTGAGACGTATCTAACCAGGATTCTTAATCGCATTGTACTTCCTGGTGCTATGTACTTGGCGATGATTGCGATAATTCCATCTTTTGTTAGGTGGGCTTTTGAGTTTCCGGCTTCTATAGCCTATCTTTTGGGTGGTACCAGCCTTCTGATTTTGGTAGGTGTTGATTTGGATACTATGAGCCAGATAGACGGAATGCTGAAAATGCATCATCATGAAGGTCTGACCAAAAAGGGACGGGTACGGGGCAGAAACCTGTAGTTGTTTTGACTGTGTGTTTGGGCGGGTTGCAATTCGCTTGCGGGCAATTCGTTGGTAAAGGTATCCGTGCTTTGCACGGAATAGCTTAAATAGGGAGTGATTGAGGGTGAAAGTCCGGACAAGTGTGAAACCGATTTGCGATAAGTGCAAGATCATCAAGCGTAATGGGATTATTCGCATTATATGCGAGAACCCAAAACATAAACAGAAACAAGGTTAGGAGAAACGGCATGGCGCGTCTGGTAGGAATTGACCTTCCGAATAAACACGTAAACATTGCGTTGACCTATATTTACGGAATAGGTAGGTCCAGTGCAAACGAGATTTGTGAAAAGGCAAAGATCGAGCCAAGGCGACTTATCAACGATCTGTCCCAGGAAGAGCTTAACGTATTGAGACAGATTATCGAGAGTGACTACAAGGTGGAAGGCCGTTTGCGTACCGAAGTGGCGCTTAACATAAAACGGCTTATGGACATCGGCTGTTACAGGGGGTTGCGGCATCGTAAAGGGCTGCCTCTTCGTGGACAGCGTACCCGGACCAATGCCCGCACCCGTAAGGGCAAGAAGAAGACGGTTGCCGGGAAGAAGAAATAGGGTGTATGGAGGGTTGAGTGGCTGCAAGTAGTAAAACCACTAAAAAGCGCAAGGAAAAAAAATCGGTATATGAGGGGAATGTCTATATTCAGGCAACCTTCAATAATACGATTGTTACCATTACGGACCTAATGGGAAATACCGTTTCCTGGGCAAGTTCTGGTCAGCTTCAGTTCAAGGGGGCGAGAAAATCTACACCCTTTGCGGCGCAGAGCGTTACCGAAACCGCCGCCCAGAAGGCGATGCAGGCAGGGCTTAGGGAAGTTCATGTGTACGTCAAGGGCCCTGGCATTGGAAGGGAGTCGGCGATTAGGCAGCTTGGGGTGATGGGGATAAAAGTAAAGTCGATAAGCGATGTTACCCCAATCCCGCATAACGGTTGTAGGCCCAGAAAGACGCGGCGTATATAACGGCGATAGGAGCAGGACATGGCAAGATATACTGGTCCGGTCTGTAGAATATGCAGATCCGAGCAAAAAAAACTGATGCTTAAGGGATCTCGTTGCAAGAGCGACAAGTGTCCTATTGATAGGAAACGGGCCACTCCAGGCAAGGATCCGAAAGCCAGGCTTGGGAAACGTTCCGACTATGGAATACAGCTAAGGGAAAAGCAGAAACTTAAAAAGATTTACGGAATGTTGGAAAAACAGTTCCGTCTGTTTTTTGAGCGCGGTGCGCGTATGTCTGGTATTACTGGCGAGAATCTCTTTATGTTGCTGGAAAGGCGATTGGACAACATTGTGTATCGTCTCCGTTTTGCGTCATCCAGAAGCCAGGCTAGGCAGCTTGTTTCCCATGGTCACATACTGGTGAATGGCAGAAAAATAAATATCCCTTCATACTTGGTGAAACTGAATGACGAGATCAGCGTTGCCGAAAAGAGTCGCGGCATAACCCTAGTAAAGGATGCGTTGAAGGAATTTGGAAAGTCGGGGGTAATGCCATGGCTTTCTCTCGATCCCGATGCGATGAAAGGCACGTTCCTGGCTGTACCGAAACGCAGTGATATAACCGACCTTGGTGATATCAAGGAACAGATGATCATCGAACACTATTCGAAGTAAGGAGTCTTCATGGCACGTAAGAACCTTATTCAAGGATTTAAGCGCCCCAAAGGTATTACGTTTGAACCTGGGGAGCTTAGTCTAAATCATGGTAAATTTACCGCAAGCCCTTTTGAGCCGGGATTTGGTACGACTATAGGTAATACCTTGCGCAGAGTGCTGCTTTCCTCGATTCAGGGGTATGCAATTACTGCCGTCAAGATTACTTCTTACGATTCCGAAGGTACGGCCCGGGGCATTTCCAGTGAATTTGAGGTGATTCCTAACATCAAGGAAGACACCTTGGAAGTGATCAATAATCTAAAGCAGATGCGGGTTAAGCTTCTTGATGATGTCGAGCAGGAAAACTTGCTTTTTTCATGGGCTGGTAAGGGCGAAGTGAAAAGCGATGATTTTAACCGCGTGGGACAACTTGAGGTGTTAGGTAAGGGTTTGCATATAATGACCCTTGAGGATGACGCGAAGCTTGACATCGAAATACAGGTTGATCTTGGCAGGGGATATATGCCTTCCGAAGTGAACGAGCGTTATGTGGAGGTTATTGGAACAATTCCGCTGGACGCTATTTACTCGCCGGTCAAGAAAGTAAAGTTTGCCGTGGAGCCGACCCGTGTGGGGCAGCGCAGTGACTACGACAAGCTGATAATGGAAATTTGGACCGATGGCACTGTAAGGCCCGATGATGCACTTGCCGAGGCTGCGAAAATCGTCAAGGAGTATCTTACGGTATTCATCAATTTTGATGAGAATTATCTGGGTTTTGACGATGACAACAGCGAGGACAACGAGAGGATCCGGGCGATCTTGGATACTCCGGTTGAGGAGCTTGAGCTTTCGGTGCGATCCTCGAACTGTCTTAAAAACGCTGATATAAAGACTATCGGGGAGCTTACCTGTAAAACTGAGGATGACATTGCAAAAACCAGAAACTTTGGCAAGAAATCCCTTCAGGAAATCAAGGAAAAGCTTAGGGAATGGAACCTGAGTCTGGGTATTACCGATTTGAAGGTCCTGAAAAATGCTATTCACAAAATGCCCCAGAAGGAAGAAGAGGTAAAGGAAGAGGTAGATGAAACATAGAAGAGGATTTAACCCCCTCCAGCGGATGGCGGCGCATCGGAAGGCATTGCATCGTAGCATGGTCACGAGCCTGTTCCGTTATGAACGGATTAAGACCACTAAGGCAAAGGCCTTGGAAATTCGTCGTACTGCGGAGAAATTGATTACTCGTGCCAAGATTGATTCGGTTCACAATAGGCGTATCGCGTCTGGTCGTCTTTATGACGAAGGCATTGTGGCAAAGCTCTTTACCAATATTGCGCCGAGAATGAAGGAGCGCAATGGGGGCTATACCAGAATCCTTAAGCTGGGTGAAAGGCTTGGGGACGCGGCGCAGATGGTGATTCTGGAACTTGTTGACTACAAGTTGGATACCGAAGAAACGGAAAAAAAGGCCCAGAAGAAGGAAGCCAAGACAAAGGCTAAGGCCGAAGAAAAAGCAAAGGCCGGGAAAGCGGGCTAAGGGGAATACCGATGGGTAAATCACATAGAGGCAAAGGGATTCTGGAGTTGTTTGCAGGGGGTAGGGGAACTTGCCCTGTCTGCGGCGCAAGCGGTATAAAGCTTTTATACGAGCAGGAAGCGGGGGGGCAGAAAGTAAAGGTCTGTAAGCCCTGCAAGGCCGCAATTAAACACGGCAAAAAAACCGTTCCAGTAGTTGCCGCTGCTGCTGTAGAATAAAGCAAGATATAGACGGGTATACCGATCGTATCTTGATAAGCGTCATTGACGTACCAACCATTGCGAATGTATTTTCGATAATGAGTGGGTAGGATAATCGTAAGGGGTCCTGAGACGGAAGTCTTCGGGGCCTTTTTATTTTGCTTTGGAGGTGAAATACGTATGGAAGAAAGCAAACTTGCCTGGAAAGAAGAGGGCAAAAAAAATGTATTTGATTGTCAGATATTCTCGATTTATGAAAGTTACAGCAGATCCCCCGAAAAAAAGTTACGGACATTTACTGTCATTGATGCTGCGGACTGGGTTATTACCATACCGGTGCTGGAAACGCCGCAAGGGAAAAAATTTGTCATGGTGCGACAATGGCGGCATGCTTCGCATAGTTTAAGCCTGGAGTTTCCAGGCGGGGTTTCCGAGCCTGGCGAAACTCCCTGGGATGCAGCGGCGAGGGAGATGCTGGAGGAAACTGGATACAAACCAGGAAAGATGCGGGGGATAGGGGAATTTAGTTCCAATCCGGCGATAATGTCAAACAAGGTACATTTTTTTCTTGCCGAAGATCTTATCGATACAGGCGAACGGGAACTTGATTCTGATGAGTATGTTGAAACGGAACTGGTAAGTGTCGATGCGGTTATACGGGGAATGGGGCAACCGCCATATATTCATGCGCTTATGGGTAGCGCTATGGCTTTGTATCTACAGACGGCTCAACGACAAGACCGTCTGTAGATGGAGCCTAAGTAAGTCCCAAACTATCTTCTTCTATACACTCTGCCGCTTTGCCAGGCACCCTCTCGAAATTCGCCGTCTATGCTGGGAATTTCTAGAACCATACCAGGCAGGATCAAATCGGGGTTATTGGGATTGGGCATTCTGTGCCTGTTGGCATTGAACAGTACGGGCCATTTTAGAGGATCCCCGTAAATGTCGGGGTGGGCGGCGATATTCCACAAGCAGTCCCTGTAAGTAGCCCAAGGCCTTACCGTGAAAGTGGCGGGTAAGGGATATCCTTCTTCCGCAACAACAATGGGTTCCTCGTCCGCCGCATATCCAGCGATATATTCATCGGAAAGCTGGGCGTATCGGCTTGCTTCCTGGGCATAAATGGCGGCGGCTTCATAATCGCCCCGCTCGTAGGCTTCCTCGGCAAGTCTGACTAGCCGCTGGCTTTCCTGGAAATACCTGTTGTCCAGGGTAGCAGGAACTGGCTCCTCGGCTTCTGCTACAATCGCAACGTCCTCTGTCACTTCCCCGTCTTCCGCCGCAACCGCAATGTCCTCCGCAGCCTCCTCGACTTCCGCCATAATCACAACGTCCTCTGTCGCTTCCTCGGCTTCCGCTACAATCGCAACGTCCTCTGCCGCTTCCTCGGCTTCCGCCGCAATCACGACATCCTCCGCCGCTTCCTCGGCTTCCACTGCAACCACGACTTCTTCGGCCACCTCCTCGACTTCCGCCGCAATCACGACATCCTCTTCAGCTTCCTCAACTTCCGCCGCAATCGCAACGTCCTCTGCCGCTTCCTCGGCTTCCACCGCAACCACGGGCTCCTCGGCAGCATACTCCGCTTCAGCCACCGCCGCTTCGTCTTCGTAAAGCGGATACCACTCGGCCCTCATGATCAGCTCCAGTTCCGTGGCTGCACCCAGCGCGTCTGCTAACTCGTCGTCGGTGGCGTATCCCAGATCCAGGATAATCACGCTATCCTGGGCAAACACCGGCTGAACCAAAATCAGCATGGCTACGAACAAAGCAATGGATATTTTTTTCATCCCTTTTACTCCTTGGTTTAATTTATGTTAAGCTCCGCCTTTTGGGCGGCCCTAATCCGTTCTTCAATCTGCCTGTTGGCTTCCATTATTGCTTCCGCCGCCAGACGCCTTCTTTCCAATGTGGACACCCTGGCGAAAGTGTACAGGGCCGCCGCCTCGGCAAACAACCCCGCAGCTTCCCTGTAGTATTCCCTTCGCAATGAATCGGCCGCCGTATTGTACAGCGAACCAGCCTCTTCGAAAACCGTCATGGCGGCAACATCGGCTCTGGCTTCCACTGCCGCAAGGCGTTCGGCCCTGGCCAGCGAAAAATATTGCTCCGCAAGGGCGGCCCAGCCGGCGGACAGAACCAGCAAGTACCGCGCCTGGGCTTCTATTGCGTTTTCCATCGCGACGGGAAATTCCCCAGCAAGGTAGGCATACACCGCGTCGCCGATTATCACCTCCGCGCGCTCGTAATTGTCCCTGGCATAGTCGCTAAACCCCCTGTGGACAATTTCCCGCCGCATCTGCCAGGCGCTAAAAGCGGTTTCCAAAATCTGAAACATGGCATAGGCCTTGGCCGCGGAATCCCTGGCGGCATAATAGTAGCCAGCTTCATACAGGGCAAAGGCGGCAAGAGCGGCTCGATCCGCAGGACCCATAAGCTGCGGGAAAGAAGCCCGTGCATTGGTGGCGACCAGCGCATCCCTAATCATCATTATCTCGTCTTCCCTAGCCTGGGCATATAACGGAATCGTCAGCCTAAGAATGGAAGCAAAGGAGTTCGCGGCCATGGAGTATGCGTTTATGACATAATTCACGTCGGCCCCCCCACCAGCGCTTATGCGCCTGGCTTCGGCATACAGGGCCTCGGCAACTATCCACTCGCTGGGGAAGTAAAATTCAGCCTCGAAAATACCCGCTTTTCTGCGGAATTCTTCCGCCTTGGCAACGACGGTCCGTAATTCATTCTCTGGCGACGCAAATGCAACGCATGGTAAGGCAAGCATTAGGGCAATAAGAGAAGTGAAAAACAGGGTTTTGCTCATTAACCGTCTCCTTTCTGTAATTGATAGAATGCTACACCATTTTCCGTTTTTTTGCAAGGTTTCACAAGCGAAAGCTTTCACTTTGTTTCCCAACCTACACATTATTCGAAGAGGGCTTATACAAGAGGGCGGATTCCGGTAAGCTTTTACCCGATGAAAAAAAGTCTTTTGATACTTTCGGACATTCACGGCTCCCTTACGAACCTTGCGACTGTTCTGAAGTGGGCGAAGAATTTCGCTATCGATGCGGCTGTTTTTCTGGGAGATGGTATTTCCGATTTGGAAAAAACAAGGGCCAAAACGGGGTTCCTATGCCCCTGGCAGCAGGTGCGGGGGAACAACGATTTTGGCTCCCCATACCAGGAGGCCGCCGTTTTTGACTTTGGCGGCCATCGCTTTTTTTTGTGCCATGGGCACCGCTATAATCTATATATGGGGATGGAGACGCTTATCGCCGCCGCCCGCAACAACGGGGCCAACGCCGCCCTTTTCGGCCATACCCACGTACCCTTTCGCGATGACGCGGATGGGCTTTTGCTTCTTAACCCGGGCAGCTTGGGGAACCCGCGCAGCAGGTTGGGCCCGACATTCGCCGTAATCGAGTGCAATCTGGGAGCTCCACCCAAGCCGGAGTTTTGGGGAATCGATTTCGATGGGAGCATTTCGGCTATTTTCGTTGGGAACTCGCTTTAGCGAGGGCTCACTTTAGTGAGGGCTCGCCTTGGCGGGGGCTCGCTTTGGCGTACTTTACCTCAAATACTGCCTGAAAACCCCTTCCAGGGCCTGATTGACCTTTTGGGTTACGTCCTCGGATAGGCGATTTATCATTTCCTTGTTGTCGTCTGGTACAATGTCTGTTTTGAAAAGCTCGTAAACGTTTACGCCAAGACCCTCCGCGATTTGCGATAGAATAGCTGGTTTGGGGAATTTAAGGCCCCTTTCTATGTTGCTTAAATACATGATGGAGATATCCGCTTTTTCTGCCAAATCGGCTTGGGAATATTGTCTGCGGAATCTTAAAAATTTGATGTTCTTGCCCAACGCCACCTTTATTTCTTGTCCGCCCATTTCTATTGTCCTTTCCAGTCTAGTTCCTATTAAACGATACGATTTACCTGTTGACAAAGGTCATTTCAGGCTATAGTATAGGGCAATGTGGGCTAGTGATAGTTTTCTGATTTTCATGGTCAAAGCTAGAGAACAAAACACAGAAGCTGGTGGATATTCATTTATAGTGGGGAACACGGGATATTCATTTTCATAAGGCTGTATGGTATTTCAAATGAAATTTGAAAACAGGGGGGGGTGGATGAAAAATTCGGTGGTTTCGTTTTTCGCGGTTGTTGTGTCAGCCTCCTTTTGTCGTGGGCGATGGCGAAGCCGAACCGAGGTGGCGTACTTGGATGTGGGTTCTGGGAGCAGTCCTTGTGGGGGCAATAATCTTATAGAAGAAGCAACTAACCATACCTTCTGGTATGGATTTGCATACACCTGCCCGTAGGGTAGGTAAATTTGCGTGCTCTCTCATTCCAAGAAGGAGGGGATGGGATCACAAAAAGGGGTTCTGTTATGAGAAAAGGGTTACTTGTTTTGGTTCTTACGGCGTTCGTTGCAGGAGGTGTTTTTGCACAGACGCAGTTCAGTGTCGGCGGCGGCTTAATTTTTGACGGAGGAAGGCTCGGTGCCGTGAATTATCGATGGAGTGATACATGGATGAGCAGTCCAGGGAACATTTATACCGAATCGGAGTCAGGCTTTGAGGGTGTCAGCAATTTTGGTTTTGGCGGTTGGTTTTTTCTTGGTACTACACACACCGAACTTTCAATTGCCCTTATGGGTGGCCCCTCGCTCTGGGGGGGTGAACGTGAAAGGACTCGGTCTAGTCCTAGCGGAAGTGAAAGTTGGACCGAGAGAGGGTGGAACGGCGCTTCGTTTCTTGCATTCGACATTAGCCTGCTTGGAAAGCTTCCTGTTACGATAGGAGACGGCAACGTGTCCGTTTTCCCGCTTTTGGGCATCGGATACAACGTTGTTCTTGCACAGAGGTCTCCAGACGGTGACGACGTGTTTGAATACAGTGATGACCACAGTGCCATAAACCTTAGCACCTTCAGGATTCATTTCGGTTTCGGCGGCGATTTTGACATTGCAAACAACATGTTCTTTAGGATATCGATCCTTGGAAATTACCGCTTCGCTCCCAGTCTCATAAGAGATGCGGCGAATGATTGGTCAAGTGCGACTGGCCACCGCGGTGGCTTCGGGGGAAGTGTGAGGCTCGGCATCGGGCTCAGGCTCTAGATCAACTGCGCTGTTCCCCCACACGCCCCAAACGCATTGCTCCGTTGATAAGCACCTGGGGCGCGGGCGGCGAAGCGGGGTTTGCCGCAGAAGTCCCTTTTGCTCCTTACTGGGGCGTATCCTTGGAAGTGTCGGTAGCCTGAACCGCCTTTTCCTGGGTCAGCAGCTTTTCCACTTCTTCCACCGTGTACCCCTGTCTGAAAAGACCTATTATCTGGGATTCCGCTTCAGCTCGTGTATCCTGAATTAGTTTTCATTTGTAAGGGGCCCACCTTAGTTTTATTCGCTTGTCCACCACCATGCTTGCCTCCTGGAATTCTGGGTATGACCCGTATAAGCTCCTCATGCATCTGCGATATGCTCTCCATTATCATTATACCATTTCTATTATATCCCCGTTGTCGGATACCCGTTTTCTGTCAAGGGCACTCGTGAAGCCATACTCAAAAATCCGCAGGCCGATTATCCTGTTGCCGCTTGTCTGGAATTCTATGGCGAAATGATCGTCCGCTACGCTGACGATGGTGTCCGCGTGGAAAAGGGCCAGGGACTTTCCGTGTTTCCGCACGTTTTCGGTTTTTGCAAAGCTGACTGGGCTGTCGTAGGCGTATTGTTTTTCGAAAAGCGCATTAATCAGCGACACGGTATTCGCGGGGTTTGTTTCGTGCAAAAGGTATTTGATGGTGAGATCGAATATGTGCTGGGTTTCACGCTTTTGCTTTGGTTTGCGCCTCGGTTGCCTCATGTTTTTGCCTTTACCGTTCGAGTATTGTTTTATGAATATACTGGCAATGGTCTAAAATGGCAATATATGCGGCCTTCGCGATTCTCCATCGGTGGCAACTTGTTGGTGAGAGTATGTTATACGGAGGCAGTGGGAAGTGTTAGCAAGAGACAAGGGCTTAACACCCTCGCCGTTCCTCCCAAACACGCCCCAAACGCATTGCCCCGTAAATCAAAATCCCCAGCCCCGCAATTGCCGCGTACAGAATAAACAGGAAGCGGAACCCTTCTGCCCCAGCCATTGCCTCCAGAATACCGCCCCCGACCATGGTTCCGATTAGCGATGGCAGCCCCGTGCCCAGGGCAATAAACAGCGACATGCCCGTTCCACGATTTTTGGGCGGAAAAACACTGGCAATGAAATATACCTTTGCGGGAAAAAAGGTTCCAAAACACAAGGCATGCAACAATTGCGAAGCAAGGACAAGGGGCCCGAAGGGAAAGAACGCCCAAATCAGAAGCCGCAAACTGACCCCCGCAGCGGACACCGCCAGAAGGGGTAAGGGACCAAATCGACGAAGCAACATTGCGGAAAGAAAAATAACGGGAAGCTCCGATGCTGCGCCAATGGCAAACATTAGCCCTACAACGTCCCATTCCAGTATCTCGGTAAGGTAAAGGGGAAAATAACTGTAGACCGCCGACATTGAGAATGAAACGACAAAAATAATTCCAAGTCCCCCGATAACGTAGGCCGAAAAAATTGGAAGTCCTTTTTCCATGCTTTTTCCACCGGTTTTTGGCCCCGCTGAAGAACTAAGGTCGGCTTTCGGCAGCAGCAGGATTGGCACGACGGACAGGGCGGAAACCACGGTTAGCCACAACGCGATGTTCCGTGCGCTGTCGGGCCTTAGGAAAGGGGTTATCTGTAGAATCAAAGTAACGGCGATAAAGCTGACCGATCCCCATACCCGTATCCTACCGTAGTTGCCAGTATTCCCGATCTGAATTGTTGTTACCGAATCAAGCAAGGAAGCGGTGGACCTAAGACCAAAGGCCATAAGCGCAAGAAACACGACGCTAAACGCGGGATGCACCCATATTACCAATGGGAGCGAAACAAGGGTGGGGATTATGACCGAGGTAATCAGACCGTGGCGGTAGTTTCTGGTTCTGTCCGCCCAGAAGCCAAACGCGAAGGGTCCGACTATGCCCGCACCCGAAAAGACCCCCAAAAGTATACCCACCCAAATGGGACTGTAACCCAAGTCCCGCAACAGAATAGCAAGATATGGGGCGGTTACCGCAGGGGCGGCAAACATAAACACATATGAAGGGATAAAACGGTTTTCCCGTGAGCGGCTTTCCTTTTGATCAACTTGGGACGGTGTCATATACGTTATATCGCCTACATAACTTCCAGGAAAGGTACACAGATCAGGTTTAGCGCGTCACGCAACACCCGCAATACCGCCCGCGAAAGACCAAGCCTTGCAAGGGACAATTCGGGATTGTCCGCGTTCAGTATTGGGCAGTCGTGGTAAAAACGGCTAAAACCTTTGGAAAGATCGTAAAGGTATGTTGCCATGCGTGACGGGTCAAGATCGGCGGCGGCCTCGCTTATGGCTTGGGGATAAAATGCGAGCGTTTTTATCAATTCCCATTCGGGGTCCGATGTAAGAAGCGCGAATTCGTTTCCACCCGTGTCCGTTTCTGTTGCCGCCTGAGAGCCGCTCATGCGCAGAAGCGACGAAATTCTGGCACCCATGTACTGTAGATAGGGACCAGTGTTACCGTTAAAGGAAAGCGATTCGGCGGGATCGAAAAGCATGTCCCTTGGGGGGCTTACCTGTAACAGATAATAATGCAATGCACCCAAGGCAACCTTTTCCGCAACCTCCATCGGGTTACCCACTTTCTCCTCACGTTCCTTCTCTTTTATCTCGGCAAGTGCCATATCCCTAAGATTGTCGATCAAATCATCGGCATCGACAACCGTCCCTTCCCGGCTTTTCATTTTGCCTTCGGGAAGATTCACCATGCCATAGGAAAGATGATAAAGGTCTTTCGCCCAGGAATAGCCCAGCTTGTTCAATAGGACGAACAGCACCTTAAAGTGATACTGCTGCTCGGAACCAACCACGTAGATCATCCTATCAAAGGGCCATTCCCCGTGACGGCTTATCGCCGTGCCAAAGTCTTGGGTGATGTAAATCGATGTGCCGTCACTGCGAAGCAGAATTTTTTTGTCAAGTTTTTCCTCGGTCAGGTCAACGGCAATCGCCCCGTCATCTTGCCGATAGAAAAGCCCTTTCTCAAGTCCCTTTAGCACCTCTTCCTTACCCAAAAGCCAGATGTCGCTTTCAAAATCGTACTTGTCAAAGGAAATGCCGGTGCGCTTATACGTTTCCTTCATGCCCTCGATTGCCCAGGAGTTCATCGTTTTCCATAGTTCTACGGTTTCGGCATCCCCGGCTTCCCATTTTCGCAGAAGTTCCTGTGCGCGAAGCATAAGCGGGGCGCGGGCCTCGGCTTCCTCTTTTTTAAGCCCCCCCCCCTGCACTAGTTCGTCGGCTTCTTTTTTCAGTTCCTTGCTAAAACACACGTACCATTCGCCGACAAAGTGATCGCTCTTTGTTCCCTCGGACTCCGGCGTTTTGCCCTGCCCCTGTTCCTTGTAGGCCAGCATGGATTTACATATATGTATACCCCGATCGTTAATTATGCACAGCTTTCGCAAATCCGCTCCGCAAGCCGCAAGTATGCGGGAAACACTTTCGCCAAGCACGTCATTGCGAAGATGCCCAAGGTGCAGCGGCTTGTTTGTGTTGGGGCTGGAGAATTCTACGACTATCCTTTTCCCGGTCATGGTGCCAGGTCTGCCAAAGGAAAAATCATCGTCACTGGTTTCAAGAATTTGAGCGAGAATATCTTTCGCCACAATTGCCCGATCCAGCCTGACATTAAGATAAGGCCCTTGGGCCTCAAAGGATCCGCTTTTCTCCTTGCCATCCTGTGCAAGTTTTTCGCAGAGCATCTGGGCGATGACCGGGGGCCCTTTACGAAACGCTTTTGCATAGGCGAACATGGGAAAACCTATGTCCCCCATTTCTGGGTTTGGGGGATTTTCGGCGGCAAGCTGCTCGGGGCTTATGTCCGCCTCGATACCCGCATCTTTTGCCATTGCGTTTAGAGCGTCGGCTATCCATGTTTTCCAGTATTCTTTGTAGTCTTGCATGTTTCGTTCCTTAGGTTTGGTTTGTCTTCAGCGCTTTCATTCCTATTCCCACTTCCAACAAGGCTTCGTTAATCGCAAGGGGCTTTTCCGCACGGTCCGCAAGGCATAACGAAATAATCTTTCCGCATGTCTTTGCATCCGCAAGGGCGTTATGTGCATCGTATACGATGTTAAATTTCTTGCCAAGGGCGGTCAAGGCATGAGAGTTTAGTCCTGGCCACACTCGCCGAGCCAAAGCAAGGGAGCAAAAATACCAAAGCTCTGGCAGGGGAACGCCGTAGTGTTCAAGTGTCGCACGTAGTACCTTTATGTCAAAAGGCGCGTTATGTGCTGCCAAAGGAACCGTTCCTATGAACTCGCTTATGCGGTCATACCATATCTGCCCGAAGTTTGGTGCGTCCCTTATGTCGTCAACAGTAAGGCCATGAATGTCCGTAAAGTCAGGGCGCACGTACAGTTCTGGGGGGCGGATAAGCGAGTAGAAAGTATCGATTACTTTGTAGTCGCGGTATTTTACAAGGCCAACGGATATCGCGCTGTTGGGTAAATACGTGGCTGTTTCAAAATCAATAGCAATAAATTCGTTCACGACAGTTTTCCACGCATTAACCGACCGGGATTATATTTTGGTCCGTCTGTTTATTTTTTTGAAAAACAGCATCATGATAATTCCAGCAATCGCACAGGCCGACGCGATCATGAACGCCGGAAACATTGGACGGATATCGCCAACCCCGATAACAAGATCGTTGTAGCGACCCGCGACCTGCGATGCGATAATCGCCCCGGTACCAAACCCCAAAAGCACAATCCCGTAATTGTACGACATGTACTTTGTCCCAAACGTATCCGCAGTCAGCGACGGGAAGTTGCTCAGAAGCCCGCCGTAGAAAAACCCGATAAATGCTATCAGCACGTAAATCCAGGGAACCACAGCCACGGTGACAAACAGGGAAAGAATCGCCGACCCGGACAGCAATATGATTATGGTGTTTAACCGCCCTATCTTGTCCGAGATTATCCCCCAAATCACGCGCCCGACCGAGTTGAATATCGAGATTACCAGAACGGCGATTGTGGCGGCGGTTGCCTCCAGGCCTTTCGCGACCGCAATGGGCCTTGCAAAGTTTATCATCATTAGCCCACCGATACAGGCGACCAGCAGGGTACCCGTCAGCAAATAAAACTGCGGGGTTTTCAGCATTTCCCTGGGCATGTAGTTGGCCGTGGCCTTTGCCGCTACATTTGCCGTACCGCCCGTGGAAGTGGGCGCGGGAGGAGTTTTCAGGAAAAGGCTTCCGATAGTACATATCATAAGAAAGACGACGCTCAAAACCCTGAACGTCATAGGCTCGCCGCCCAAGCCTTCCCTTGTGCCTGGCCCCCCGAAAGCATTGATCAAACCTTCGATTACAAAGGCAAAGACAACGCCGCCAAAGCCAAGTGCCGACACGATTATCCCCGTGACAAACCCCTTTTTGTGGGGAAACCATTTCTGTGCGCAGGCAATCGTCGTCGCATAAGTAAAACCCATCCCGAAGCCGCCCATTACGCCGTATGTTATCCACAGCAGCCACGGGACTCTTTCGGTTACAAAGGAGGCAAGAAAGAAGCCAAGGCTAAGGATGATACCACCAGCGAAAACAACAACCCTGGTTGAATATTTCGCATCCAGCTTGCCAGCGAACACACTTCCTATGGTCAAGGTGGCAAGTAGAAGCGAAAAAGTAAGCCCAGCAGCGGCATTATCGCCGTCGAAAAGGCTGTTGGCTATGCCCGTCTGAAACAGGCTCCAAAGATACGCGACACCGATAATAAGCTGGATCGCAACCGCTGCAAGGACGGCAAAGATGCCCTGTCTTTTGTTCAAGCAAAATCTCCTTGTTAACGGGTTTGGGAAAGTATATTACATATAAGGCAATTCGCAGGAAAAGTCAATAGCCAGTGAGATTTGCCAAGACCAGAAGAACCCATTTGCCCATACCCCGCCATTGATTTAGACACAGCCAAAGGGGTTATGGGTGCAAAATCGTGCACAAAAAAAGCTGCGGATCGTTCCGCAGCTTTTGCTTGTCCAAGTCGATCTACCCACCCGTTATTACTCGGAATCCCCATTCCCGCGCAGGCTCTCTATCACTTCCCATGCCCGTTCCCTCACAAAGGCGACATAGGGGCCTTCTGCTACGCCAAAAAGGTAGCGGAATGCATGGTGATCGGTTATGCCGTCATCCCTTTCGGACATTCTTTCCAGGGCGTTGACGGTCGCAAGAGCAACGTGGTTGCTGGGTGCGGGCGCTCGGTGAAACCTGTTGGCAACCCATACAATGGTGGAAATCGCCTGGGCATTGTCATCCAACTCGATCTCGCCGATGGCGGTTATTATCTCGTACATGACGATAGGTTCCCTTTCCGAAAGGCTGGCCCTTAGCAGAATGTTTCTTGCATCCTCGCTTCCAATCGTGCCAAGTTGCCTGGCAGCTCCCTGACGTACATCTGGGAAGTTGTTTATAACCTGTCCCCTTACCACGACCCGGTTTTGAGATCCCGCAAGAACAAGACGCTCCAGGGCGGCGTATATCTCATCCCCAGTGTTGCCCCGTCCGATGGCACCTTCGATGGTTTCCAAGGCGAGCAGGTTCTGTTCGCGATTGGTTGACACACTGGTTTCGCGTATTACCATCATTTCCACGGTTAATGCTTCAGGTTCCCCAGATGAATCCGATTCGGCGGCCTGTCCTATAACGGCAGGAATCACTGCGACAGCCAGAACAATAAAAATGGCAATAATTTTAGCAAACATCATGTATCTCCTTCTTCTTTTAAGAATAAAAGTTTTTTTGCCCGCTGTCAAGGGTACCGCTAAAGTTCCCCTTGGAAACGCCGATTGACCGAATCATGTATCCTTGGGGGAAAGTTCCAGAATCAACTCTACCGCGCCTTTGGACATATTCATCGAACGGGCAATCTCGTCGATGCTCCAGCCCTGTCGCTTAAGAATTATAACGTTGTCGCGATCCCTAGGCGCCGGTGCGCCGCTGTCGTCCGAAGCTGTGGGGCGGCTCGACGAAGGCCGCTGATAGACGCTTTGGGCCATTTTAACCTGGTCCTTCGCAATCTTGCCAAGCTCCTGCAACTCGGTGGCAAGCCGTGTGGCCATCTCGCGGGCCTGGTTCATCTCCGCGATGCGACCTTCCAGCCACCTTATCGACTCGTCCAGTGTCGTAAGCTTTTCGGAGGCCTCCCGCGTCCTCTCGTTTTCGGCGGACAGGGCATCGACCGAGCTTTGAATGCCATCCACGTCGGTCTTCAGCAGCCCTATGATGCCGTCAAGCCGGTTTAGAAGCTGCTCGTTTTCCTGCAAGGCTCGGAAGTTGCGGTCTATACCGTCGTTGGTTTCCTGCAAGGTTTGGGTTTTCCGTTCCACCCGCTGGAATTTTTCCTCCGCTTCTTTTATCACTTCGTCAAGCTGACGTATCTTGACCTGCACGGTCTGGAGCGTGTCGTCCGTGTTGGAAACCTGGGTCAGCTTTTCCTCCACCTGCTTGGCGGTTCTAAGAAGGCTGTTGAAATCGCTTTCCATGCCCTCGATGCGGCGTTTTTCTGCGGTGAAACGGGTAATCCTGGCGTTTATGTCATCTTCCAGGTGCTTCATCTGGCTATACTGGCTTTCGAACTTGGCTATGTCATCGTTAAGCTGCGAAAGGCGATCCGCGTTGTCCTTGAGTTTGTCGTCGTGAAGGTCTAGTTCCTTTTTAAGGGCGCCGGAACGCTCGAATGCCTTGGACATTGTCGTACTTTCCCGCCGAACCTCCTCCATGGTGCTTTTCGCCTTGGTAAGGTTGCTCTCAAGCTGCTCGTACAGCACCCTTCTGGTCTCGTTGGCCTCGCGTATCTCCAGGGTCGTCTTTTCCTCGAACGCGGTGGCGCGGGTCTTCATGCTTTCAAGGTCGGACATCAGTTTCTCGCTAAGGGTGGCGAAGTCATTTTTCATCTCGTCCGTGATCTTGATCTCGGCCTTTCTGCGCCTGGTCTCGGCATCGGTCGTAATCGCCTCCAGGCGCGAGTTAAGGTCGTCTTGCCAAGCCTCGATCTGCTGTATGGCCTCCGTGCCGCGTTTCGAAAGCTCCCCTGTGAACTCTTCTTCGAAGACCTTGAGCTTACTGGAAATGTTCTCGGAAGCCGTATCCTTGATACCCGAAAGCCCCCGCTCAACCTCGGCGAGTTCCTCCTGCAGGGCTTGGATATCCCTTTTCAGGTCCTGGGAGCCGCTTTCCCAGGTGTCGCGCATATCCTTGCTGACGCGGACAAAGTCCTCTTTCACCCGGTCCGATGCCTCCTTCATGGCGATACGCAGCTCGCTTTCTAGCTGGGCGCTGTCGTCGCTAAGGCTGGCGAGCTGGCTTAGCCGTTCCTCTTGGGTAAGGCGGTATTCTTCAAGGCGATCCTCGACGGCGGTCGCTATATCAAGACCAGTGTCGTGGTACAACGCTTTCCATTCGTCCCGATGCTTGACGATTTCCCTTCGCAGCTCCTCGTCCTGCTCCCGAATCGACTCGTTGGTTTCCTGGGTCTGTTGCTTCAGGAAGGCGGACAGCTCTTCCGCCTGTTTGCCCCATTCGTCCCGGTGCTTGACGATTTCCCTTCGCAGTTCCTCGTCCTGCTCTCGAATCGACTCTTCGGCTTCCTGGGTCTGCCGCTTTAGTAAGGCGGACAACTCCCCCGCCTGTCTGTCCCATTCCTCTCTAAGCTTACTCATGTTGGCGGCGTAGGCCTTTTTCTGCGTGTCCAGCTCGTCGGTCTCGACCCGCCACTCTTCTTTTTCGCGACTGATCCGCTCCCGTATCCCGTCCAGGTTCGTGTCGAAGAAGTCCCGTGCGGATTCCAGGCTTTCCTCGGCCTGTTGTCTTATAAGGGAAGCAAGCTCCCCGGCGTTTTTATCCCATTCCGCCCTGAAATTCCTGGCGTCGGCACCGAAGGCCTCTTTCTGCGCGTTCATCGTGTCGGTTTCGGTCTTCCATTCTTCCTTGTTGAGCCTGATCTGCTCCTGCATCTCGTCCCGGTTCGTTTTTACGAAATCCTGGAGCGATTTAAGCCTTTCCTCGAAACTCGTCTTTATGCGGCCCAGCCGTTCTTCGGCCTGGCCGCGAAGTTTCGCCAGGGCCGTCTCCTCCACCTTGTCCGCCCGCCCACCAGCCTTGTTCACCGCCTCCGTGAAGAGTTCCACGATCCGTTCCTCTTCCCGCGTAAGCCTGGCCTCCAGGCCCTGAATCGCCGAACGGGTTTTGGTCACGACCATCTCGGCCGCCTTTTCCAGGGCCGCCGTGTTCTCGCTTTCGAAACGCTCGCCGATGGCTCCAAGCTCACCGCTTACCGTGCCGACTTCCGCCTCGGCGTTCTCGACTTTTTCCTTTATTTCGCCCAGACGCTTTGCCACGCCTTCCACAAAAGACGATTCGTCTCGAATCCTGTTCAGGTTTTCCTGTACCCTGCCGGTCATCTGAATAAGTTCCGTAAGGGAAGCGTCGTAACCCTGGATACGATCGTCGATCTGTGTCAGCGCCTGGACTTTCTGGGCAAGCTCTTCCCGCGTAAGCTTCTGGATACGGCGCATAAGCTCGGCGGCGGCTTTTTTCTCCACCTCCAAGGCTATGCCGTAGTCCTGTATGACGGAGCTTTTGTCGTCGATATAGTCGGATATCTCTTTCTTGTACCGGTCCACGTGCTTTCGCACCTTGTCCAAAGAGCGGTTGCTTTTATCCAGAAGGCGGAAAAATATAATCAGGATGATGGCGATGCCAAGGGTTAAGAGATGACCTACTTCAAACATGGCTCATTTTAGCACAAAATCCCGCAATTGGCGATAGTGCTGGAAGGTAAGGTCAGCACTAGGGAACACCCTTCGGGAAAGCAGGGCGGCTTTCATGCCCGCCTGTAGCGATCCGGCCACATCGTAGCGGCGACTGTTGCCGACGTACAATATCTGATCGGGGGGGCAGCCAAGGTTGTTCGCCAGCTCGATGAAAGGGTGAACGGACGGCTTTAGCGCGCCGGTTCTTTCCGAGCATAGCACCGTGTCCCAAAGGCCGGCTAAGCCCAGGTTTTCCAGTTTTGTTTCCGGGGGAAAGTCGGAAAGCAAACCCAGTTTTAGCCCGGCGGCCCGAAATTCGGCCAGAAGTTCCCGCACCTGGGGAAACAGCTTTACTTTGGAAAAAAGCGGTTCCCAGCCACGGTACATAAGGGTTTCTATCTTTTTCTCTATGGCATTTGCCGATGCGTTCAGCATTTTAGCGGTAAGCTCTGCCTGGTATCCGTAAAAATCGGATCTGACCGATTCGGGTGATTCTTTCTGCTCTTGGCGTATAATGTCCCTGGCCTTGCTGAAGGCCATAAGGAGCCGCCAGTGTCTGATTGCAAAAGGCATCAGTTTGACGTAAAGGCGACGGTTAGGGTATAGCGTTCCATCCAGATCGAAGGCCACTGCGCTGAATTTCGGTTTCATATGGACATTTTACCCTAACGGCGGGTTAGTGGCAATAAAGGCGGAGCGATGGATATTATGCTCCTGGTCAAGTGTTGCGCCAAAATAACACGTAAAACCCGAAAAGCTCCATTTTTTTCTTGACCCTCGCGCCATATTTTAGTATTTTTTAAGAAACACCATGCAGGGGTGAAAGGACTCCTAGAATAACGTAGTTTGGTGGTTGAATTAGGAAGAACGATGTCTATACCTCAATCCAGCGATGCTGTGCCGGAAGAAAACGCTTTCGGAATGACCAAAGATGCCGAAGAAGGGCATGCCCACGAGACAGCCAGTCCCAGCGATGAAGCCCAGGGTAATAACGATCCCGCCGATGGTGTGCAAGGTGCTTTTGACGAGATTTCTGGCGACGAGTTTTTAAAGGAAATGCTTGCGACCGAAGAAGCGGCTGATCTTTTTCAGGGGGCCGCTGCCGAAGGTTTGCCTGATGACCAGGGGGCGGACGACGAAACCGCCGAGCTGAAGGCCAAACTGGCGGAGGCGGAAGCCCAGCTTGCCGAAACCCGCGAGCAGTTGCTGCGAAAAGCCGCCGACTTCGACAATTTCCGCAAGCGCATGAACCATGAAAAGCAAAAAGCCATCGAGTTCGCCAACGAGAGCCTGCTTCTGGACATAATCCCGATAATCGACGATTTCGAGCGGGCGATTCAGTCCGCGGAAATGTCCCCGGAGCTTGCCGAGGTTCCGGCGGGAAAGGGGATGCTGGACGGCATCACGATGATCGAGAAAAGGCTTACGGGCCAGCTTGAGGCCAAATGGGGCCTTAGGCGTTTCAGTTCCGTGGGCGAGCCTTTCGATCCCAATTTTCACGAGGCCATGCTGATGGAAAAGTCCCCCGACGTGGAGGAGCCAACCGTCATGGAGGATTTCGCGAGGGGCTACACGCTGAAGGACAGGGTAATCCGCGCCGCGAAGGTTAAGGTGTTTATG
>JGI24694J35173_10001190_pt1 | contig 24097 bp, 18 predicted proteins | sample TergutCo191P1_FD_35173 | JGI IMG/M metagenome (IMG submission 35173) | reverse complement strand
AGAAGAAACTGGCGTTTTTAAGCCTTTAATGCTGTTTTACGCCTTTTTAAGACATTTTGATTATCGTAGGTATAAAAATTCGGGAATTTAGGTGTGACATATTTTGGAAAAATTTTAGGTGTTGAAATAAAGATACGGCATTGATGATTCTGTAGTGTATTCAACGACTTTTGGTAGTGCTGTAAAAATAAGTAGTGTAGGTAAAAAATCGTTTGTTTTTTCAACTAACCATCCTGACACTGTTTGTCAAGTTATTTCTGCAAAAATGGTAAAACCATTATGTTGACAAGTTTAATTTTTAGGGGTTATTTGTTTTTCCGAACCATTTGTTAAACCAGCTGTTAAACATTGCAATGCACTCGTTATTGTATGCTGTTTCGCCTGATTCTTCTCGTATGCAGCTAACAAGTTCAATATTGTTTATAAGTTCCATTTTTGCTTCATTTAAGCAGGCTTCCAAATCATCTATCATATCATTGCCGCCTGTGGCATAATCTTTTACTGAGTCATTTAAAAAGGCTCTTTTAGACTGGATTAATTCTTCAAATTTACCATCTAACGTAGACATATAGATAACATCGTGTATTTCTTTTTCATCAGAGTTATTTAATTTTTGGGCATATAAAGCAGGTTTAAACTTTGGAGAGGGAAAATGTTAAGTCTTAGGTTGTGTTTAAGCAGTATTTTGGGTGAAATTGTTTTTTCATGGTAAAGTTGTGTTAATTAATCAATAGATTAATATTATTCACTGTTATTTTTCGGGTAAAATAGTTAATTTAATTTGTAAGCTAAAATTGGTTGTTAAACCAATTGTGATAGGGCTTGCATTTATTTGGAGTAATACAAAATTGGAAATTAAAGTCCTTGGTGGAGCCAGAGAAGTAGGCGGTTCATGCCTATCTGTTGAAACCGATTCATGTAAGATTGCCTTAGACTATGGTATAAAGCTTGACGGGGAACCAAAAAAGCTTCCAACTGATTTTGACGCAGTAATTATTAGTCATGCTCATCTTGATCATACAGGTAGTTTGCTAAATTTGTCTAAGCATAATCCTACAATTGTTGGTGCAGGAATTACGCGTGATGTAACCGTTGATTTATTGCATGATATGGTTAAAATTCAAACTGAGAAGGGAAATTTTGATTACAATGATCAACATGCTGAGCGTATTGGTCAATGTTGGTGGGTGCGTGATGCCATAGCTTTATCAGGTATGAAAGTTAATCTTCAACATGCAGGTCATGTGGCAGGAGCAAAAATAACTTGTCTTGAGGCTGAGGGGAAAAAAATTGTATACACAGGTGATATATGTACGCATGATACTGAAATATTAAAAGGTTGTAAAGTGGAAACGTTACCCAAAAAGCCTGATGTTTTAATTACAGAGTCAACCTATGGAGGTAAAGTGCGGGCTCCAAGGCAACAGTTACTTGACGAGTTCATGGAAGATCTGTTAAAAACTATGGATAATAAAGGGAACGTGTTAATTCCTACCTTTGCCTTTCATAGAAGTCAAGAGATGGCAAAACGTATAGACACCGCTATAGCAAATGGGTATCTTCCACGTTATAACGTGTATACTATATCTAATTTGGCACATAAAATAAATGATTATTATAATCAAAATAAACAGTTATTTACCAAAGAAATTCGTCGTCAAAAATCGCCGTTTAAGTATAAACATGTAAAACATCTTTATCGTATAGCCCAAATTGAAGAGCCAGCTATTGTAATTTGTACCTCAGGTTTTGGTCATGCAGGGGCAAGTTTACAGCTTTTAAAAGACTGGGCAGATAATGAACGCAATTCTGTTATTTTAACAAGTGGTTACTTACCGCCGGATAGTCCATTGAAAACAGCTAAGGAAGAGAAATTTTTCAAAATTGAAGAAGACACATACGATGTAAAAGCTTTAGTAAAACAAATAGAACTCTCAGGCCATGCAGATCAAAATGAGTTAGTTGAAATTGTTAATAAACTAAAGCCTACACGAACAATTCTTGTGCACGGCGATATAGAACAAGCGGAACTGTTATCAGAGAGAATAGGCGAAATGACAGATGTCTGCATACCTCAACAAGACGAAACAATAGATATCTAACAATTTTTATCTCTATTTTTACCAGCTAACTGTAATAGACTTCAAGTTAAGGCAGTAAGCTAAACTTTTTATTTCATTCTAGTACTAGTTGAGCAGTCAAGTTTAGAATAACATGTTGTATTATGTTATAAGAGTTAGGGGAGAGTTATGGAACAGAAAAAGTTGCTGTCCACCGTTGGGGTCACGCTGTTATTAATAGTGGTGCTTATAATAATAGGGGTTATTGTGCGTGGGGACATGTTTAGCTTAGAGAGGGATAAAATGGAGGGGCAGGTGCCGTTTTATGTTGGTGTTACGTACTGTGGGAATTCTGTTGGGGAGGCAAAAGAGTTTATTGATAAAGTGTTGGGTTATACAAACTTGTTTGTTTTGGTGTCAGGTAGTTTGCAGTATAATACTTCAGCTATGGAGGAGATAGGAAATTACGCGGTTGCCGCGGGGTTAAGTTACGCGGTTTATGGGGGAACACGAAATACTGCAGAATTAACCACGTGGCTTTTAGAGGCAAAAGAGCGGTGGAGAGAAAAATTTATAGGAATATATTACAACGATGAAGTCGGCGGCTACATGCTAGACCAGACAGTTTTTTTGGAAATCGCCTATCCAGCAGAAGAGGGTAATCAGGTACCAATGCCAAAGGTGACAAAAACAGATAAAGGCACAATAATTCTATACAACTATAACAATATCGACAAGGAAGAAGAGACCCAAAAAGAAAAACCAACGTTGTTGTCTACAGTAACTTTTTGGCCGGAGGGTAAAATTGTTATGGAAAATTTTAGTGAAAATATTACTTATTATCCAAATGGAACAGTTACGGTATTTGAAAAACAAAAAAACGATATGTACACAACCACGTCGGGAAACATTACAAAATATTCCAAGCCCATACCAGCCTATGAGCAAATTTTTAAACAAAACCCAATACAGACCCATGATGACGCGGCGAAGGCGTATGTAAACATGAATAGAGAATTAATTGAAGAGCTAAATAAAACGCAATTAGAACAAGAGCAAATTCTAGTTTTTTCAGCTGACTATGGACTTTACTGGTGGAACTACCAAAGCGGCTATGACCTAGTGCTAGCAGAGTTAGCCTGGAACAACTCTATAACACAGGAAATAGCATTAGCCCGAGGCGCTGCTACACTTCAAAATAAGCAATGGGGCACCATACTTACCTGGAAATACACTCAAGCACCTTTTCTTGCCAGTGGAGAGGAAATGTTTGAACAAATGAAAACCTCATACCAAGCAGGCGCACAATACATAATAATTTTTAACTACTCCGAAGACCCCGCAGACCCAAACACCTTACAAGAAGAACATTTCACAGCCTTAGAGCACTTCTGGAAAGAGATAGTACAAAATCCAAAAATAACCCATGGAAGCATTAAAGCAGAAACCGTCCTAGTTCTGCCTAAAAATTATGGCTGGAGCATGCGAAATCCAACAGACCCAACATGGGGCATATGGCCAGCAGATGAAAACACACAAAAAATATGGAGCCAAATACAAAACAAAATAGACCAACACGGACTAAAACTAGACCTAGTTTTTGAAGATATAAACTATCCAGTTAAAGGAAAATACACTCAAATACACTACTGGAACCAAAAATAACAAATAAAAATCCCAAACATCCGCAATTTCTGTTGGAATTCAATACCAACCTCATGTAACTCGTTCAATTAATCCTTGTTTAGATAATTTGTATAAATATTCTTTAGCTCTTGGCTCATTACTTTTTACATTTGTAACTCTGGCTAAACTTCCCTGATAGGTACATAGTTTTTTAAGGAAAAGGGTAAGTAATTAACCATTTTGTTCATCTTTTACTATTGTTTGGCAAACTACTTAAATATGTACCTTATAGGATTAAAATTTTTACAGTTGACTAACTAGTCATAAATTGTAATAGTATCTTGACTAAAAGAAAACAGAATACCCCAAAATAAAAGAGCATAGCCACATGTTGTCTCACAACAGGTCACTTGGGTCAAGCTTTTTGATTTAGAAATCTTTTTGTATATTAGAAACATTCTTTAAAGAACAGTTAAACGCTAAGAGTTACAAGTGATGAAGACTAGTCATAAAATAGTGTTATCTAGCTCATCTGATATGAGTAAAGTTAGTGATGCTTCTGTAGATTTAATGGTTACATCACCTCCTTATCCTATGGTGGAAATGTGGGATGAAATATTTAGTAAGCAGAATCCTGAAATTGGGCAGGCTTTAGAGAAAAAAGACGGCAATTTAACTTTTGAGTTAATGAACAAAGAGCTTGATAAAACGTGGAGGGAGACTTTTCGTGTTTTACGTGAGGGCGGATTTGCTTGTATTAACATAGGTAATGCGACCCGTAAATTGGGGGAGGAATTCAAGCTTTACTCAAGTCATTCAAGAATTCTTGAATACTGCTCCAAACTAGGCTTTAGTTCTCTACCGGAAATTCTTTGGAGAAAACAGACAAATGCGCCAAACAAATTCATGGGCTCAGGAATGCTTCCCGCAGGAGCATACGTTACTCTTGAGCATGAGTACATACTAATTTTAAGGAAGGGAAATAAGCGATTATTTAAAACTGATGAGGAAAAGCTTTGTCGCAAAAAAAGCGCGTTTTTCTGGGAAGAACGAAACATTTGGTTCTCTGACATATGGGATGACCTAAAAGGAACACGGCAAACAGAGCTTGATAAAAAAATAAGAGACCGTAGCGGAGCATACCCCTTTGAGTTATCTTTTCGTTTAATTAACATGCTCTCACTAAAAGAGGACACCGTATTGGATCCCTTTTTAGGAACGGGAACAACAACGCTTTCAGCTATGGCGACAGGCAGAAACAGCATTGGCTTTGAAATTGACTCCAATTTACAAGAACACTTTGCAGTTAGATTTCAAGATGTTGTTGATTTTTCAAATGAGCTTATCAAAAAACGCTTAGACAAACACTTAACATTTATTCAAGAACGGGTTAAGAAAAAAGGGCTGTTAGGTTACACAAGTAAAGTTTACGGTTTTCCAGTAATGACAAATCAGGAAACAGAAATTGAATTTAATGAATTGAAAAAAATTAATTTTCAAAAAGACCTAATGGAGGTTGAATACAACAGCTCACCCGCCACGCATGCTTGTTAATAAGTCATCTTAAAAATTAGACATATTTTTCAAAATCAACATGTAGCTCATCTTTTTTAGTAACAAATAATGTTAAATCGTTTAAATTCCACTAAAAACAAAAACAACCCACAAACACTCAATAAACCCATAAAACATAGTTACGTGCTATCAGAAATTTAGATCCTAAAATCCCGGAGCAATTATACATAGGTGGCGAAGATATTTGAAAAATGAGGTTGATTTTGGAAAAATAGCTTAAAAATACCCTTTTAACAAAACAAAACCTATGTATAATTCACACAATTATACATATGCCATTATTTTGTCAAACAGACAAATTTGACGGCATTTTTGAAATCCACCACGTTTACAAAGAGTAATACAAACCTATGTATAACTCTTACGGGATTTTAGGTTAGATTATAGGAGGCCATTATACCCTAAAATCCCGGAGCAATTATACATAGGTGGCGAAGATATTTGAAAAATGAGGTCATTTTCTGAAAATTAGCTTAAAAATGCCTTTTTAGCAAAACAAAACCTGTGTATAATTTCCATAATTATACATATGCCGTTATTTTGTCAAACAGACAGATTTAACGACGTTTTTGAAATCCACCATATTTACAAGGAGTAACACAATCCTATGTATAACTCTTCCGGGATTTTAGGATGTGAGTGACGTTAGGCCGTAACTATTAATTGATTCGTGCTTTCTTTATTTAATATCGCTCTATAACTCAAATATTTTTAGAATATTTACACGGTATGTGTTTAGTTAATGTTTATAACTTTATAGTTGATTGGCGTGCCAGTAAAAACTTTTTTTAATATATGTATCGCTTAAGATTTGTAAGATGTGCAAGCTACTTTTGTGTTTAATATTTTGTTTTTTCACATAGTTAACTAAAAATTGAATTATTAAATGTATGTTTCCGTTTTTAGAAAAACAGAAAGTAGTCTATTATAAAACTATTTCCACGTCATTTTGCTGTTTAAAGCCAATTTTGAACTTATTTTATTTTGCTGGAGTGAGATTTTTCCATACGGAAACCATCTCTTTTGCTTTATAAAGGTCTAAAATTTTCCTTACGTTAATTTTCCATTTATGTATCTGGTTTATAACACTATGACTTTGTTATGAGTTAATGTTTTGACAGATTTAAACATGATGAAACTTGTTGAACAATGTTAACCTGTAAAAAATAGTTGAGCGATAAACAAAGAAAAATAGAAAAACTAAACAACTACCTGTATGTTACCCAATTTTAAAAACCCATGCTGCTGAGGTATAGTTAAATATTTATTTTTTTTTGAACAGGCTATCACATCTCAAAATGTTGTGTAGTTAACTGTGTTTTTCGTTAAAACTTGTTTATTGAACGTTGTTTAATAATTGAAACAATACCGTATTATATGTGATTGTGCTTATACGCACTTAGAACACGCGAAAACAAGATAAAATTGACAACAAAGTTAAGAAGTATAAGAAGAAGGTATTTGAATGAAAAATTTCAAGGATGCTACTTGGAAGCAATATGTATCTCAAGCCATAGAAATTATACAAGAAGATGACATAAAATTTGTCAGACTTCAATTTACTGACATAAATGGTATGCTAAAAAATCTAGCTGTAAGCTATAGGAACATTGAAAGTGTTTTTGAAAACGGACAATCATTTGATGGCTCCTCCATTACAGGTTATAGATCTGTTGAAGAATCTGACATGGTTCTATATCCTGATCCATCAACTTTTGCAGTTCTCCCCTGGCGCTCTAAAGAAAAAGCATCTTGTCGTCTGCTCTGCGATATTTACACGCCTCAAAACAAACGCTATGACGCAGATCCCCGCTATATTCTTGAGCGAGCTATTGAAAAAGCACAGCAAGCAGGCTACAAATTTTTCTGCGCTCCTGAACTTGAATTTTTCATAGTAAAAGAATCCGAAAACGGCGGCCTACCTACACCTATTGACTTATCCGGCTATTTCGATTTTCATCCAGGCGACCTCACAGATGAGTTAAGACGCGAAATCGCCGACACTGCCGAAGCATTTGACATAGACATAGAAATTAGTCATCATGAAGGTGCTTTAGGCCAAAACGAGATTGACTTCAAATACGGCGAAGCCCTAGAAACCGCCGACCGCGCTATAACTCTAAAAATGTGTGGAAAAGTCGTAGCCGCAAGAGCAGGATACTTGACAACGTATATGCCAAAACCCTTCCAAGGTATAAACGGCAGTGGCATGCACACACACCAAAGCCTGTGGAGTCTTGATGAAACAACAAACTTGTTCTACGACGAAAAAGACCAAGAACACGGCTGTTTCTCAGAGTTGGCTCGAAACTTTATAGGCGGCCAACTTGCTCATGGACGAAAAATGTGCGCCGTCCTTAATAGTTGGCCCAATAGCTTCAAACGTCTAGTCCCCGGATACGAAGCCCCCGTCTATATTGCCTGGGCACACAAAAACCGTAGCCCTCTTATCCGAGTGCCAAACTTTGGCGGAAGAAAAAGCGCGGCAAGATGCGAAATCCGCTGCCCTGACGGCGCTGGTAATCCCTATTTACAATTCGCCGTGCTTATAGCCACAGGTCTTGACGGTATAAAAAATAAAACTGACCCAGGTGATCCTGTAGAGATAAATGTTTACCACATGAGCTATGAAGAACGCAAAGAACGTGGCATAGTCTCCCTGCCAGAATCGCTAAAAGAGGCTCTAGACGAGTTTGAAACAAGCCCCCTTATGAAAGAAACTTTGGGCGAAACAGCCTTTGAAAACTTTTTAAAAGAAAAACGTCGCGAATGGGATGCATACCGCCTACAAGTAAGCGAATGGGAAGTAAGCCGATACATCAAACGGCTTTAATAACGCGTTCGCACAATTTTTTCACATATTTTTATTTTATAATTTTTTCATAGAGCTCTGTTAGAGGGATTATTATTTGTTCTCTTTTTTTAAGGTCTTTTAGAACTATATTGTTCTCTTCTAGTTCTCGCTTACCAACAATAACAGCGTAGTCAAGACCACGTTTATCAGCATCTTCTAAGGCTTTGCCCATTTTACGACCCATAAGCTCAAACTCTACTGAAACTCCTCGCTCACGTAACTGCTGAGCAATTTTTAACGCCTCTCCCTTCACGGTTTCTGTAATGGGAATTACCATAACATTATGCTCTGCTCCTATATTGCTGACAGTGTTTTGGGTTTGTAGGGCTATGGCTATGCGGTCAATTCCATGGGCGCAACCCACTGCTGGTGTTGATTCGCTGCCAAAGGTTTCCATTAAACGGTCATATCTACCCCCGCCTCCTAATGCAATTTCAAGTTGTGGAATATAAATTTCAAAAATCATACCTGTGTAATACTCAAGTCCCCTTGCAAAGGCTGGATCAACAGTTAAAGAAATATTTGGGCATGAAAAAGTTATTAATGTAAGTATTTCCAAAAGGTTATCTGTAGCTGTTTTAGCCATTTCATAACTTGACACTAAAGTGTTAACTTGTTTTAAAGTATCTTGCCAATCTTTGCCTTTTAGGTCAATTAAATTCTGTAGGGTTTGGCGACATTTTTCTGAAGTTACAAGTTTTAGGGCTAAGTCATACTCTTTTTTATCCATACGTTGTAGTATAGCGTTTTGAGTTTTTTCCTCAATGCCCTCTTGGCTTAAAATGCCTCGAATGATGCCTATGTGACCAATTTTGAAAACGTATCCTTGCAGGTTTAACGTTTGTATAAACTTGTTTGTTAACAGAATAATTTCAGTGTCCGCTTCAGGTTTATTGGTGCCTATTAATTCAAAGTTTGACTGCCAAAACTCTCGGTATCGGCCGCGTTGAGGCTCATCATATCGATAAACGGTGCCTAGTGAGAACAGTTTTAACGGTTTAGGTTCAGTTTTTAAGTCTGTTGTAGCTAAACGTGCAATGGAGGCTGTAAACTCTGGGCGCAGAGCAACTTTTCGACCTCCTAAATCTTCAAATATAAACATTCTCTGCCGTATTTCTTCCCCTGATTTAGCACTTAATAATTCTAAGGACTCAACATGGGGAGTAAAAACTTTTTTAAACCCGAAAAGAGAGGCAACCTTTTGGGCCTCGTTTATAATGTACGTAAAGGTTTGGGCTTCTTTACCTAGTAAATCTCGCATTCCCCTGACAGTTTGGAAAGTAGGCATACATACACCTTTGAAAGTATTTGTTAGTAGAAGGATGCTTTTAATCTTTTAAACACTACTTATTTTCAGTCTAAAAACGGTGTTCTATTTTGAAGAAGCTTGTTTTTTGCTAAAGTTTATAGTTTGATGCCCATAAAGTTAATAGGTTACAAATTCAATGTCCCTGTGGTTTACTCTATTATTCGCGAGATTTCCCTATGTATAAAATATTCAAAAATGTACTATGTTCAAATCAAAATAATAACATTATAAAAATTAAAGTGGAGAATGAATAGCTATGGCGCGTTTTAGACAAAATGAAGAAATTGTTAAACTGATGGAAAACCCAAAAATCATCCGTAACACCAGTATTATTGCTCACGTGGATCATGGCAAAACAACTTTGTCAGATAGTCTTTTGGCACATGCAGGAATTATCAGTGCAGATGCCGCTGGACAAAAACGATTCCTTGACAGTTATATCCTTGAAAAACAGCGAGGCGTTACAATTTTTGCTTCAAACGTCAGTCTAGTTCACACATACGAAGACACTGAACATTTAATCAACCTTATCGACACCCCTGGGCACATTGACTTCTCAAGCGCAGTCACACGAAGCTTACGAGCCGTCGACGGCGCACTTGTAGTAGTTGACGCAGTAGAAGGCCCAATGACACAAACAGAAACCGTTCTAATGCAAGCACTTAAAGAAAGAGTTAGACCACTCTTATTTATCAACAAAGTTGACAGATTAATCAAAGAAATCAAACTATCTCCCCAAGAAATTCAGAAAAAATTCGCCAAAGTTCTCACAAAAATCAACAACCTAATCGAAAAACACGCTCCACCAGAATTCAAAGAAGCATGGAAAATCAAAATAGAAGACACTGTAGCCTTCGGCTCAGCCCTACACAAATGGGGTCTAAGCCTTGATTACATGCGACAAAAACAAATAAGCTTCCAAGATATTATTGACGCATACACAGGCGAACCTGATGACGTTAGCGCAAAAATAGTTGAATTAAGCAAGAAAGCACCTATACCCGAACCAATTCTTAACATGTTCTGTAAACACTTACCAAGCCCAATAGTCGCTCAACCATACCGCCAAACAAAAATTTGGGCAGGCGATGTAACCTCACCCGTCGGTGTTGGCATGGCAAAAGTTGACCCAAAGGCTCCACTGCTTATGTGCATTTCCACAATTGATGTAGACCCACACAGCGGCACAGTTGCTATTGGCAGAATTTTCAGCGGCACCATTACTAAAGGCAAAGAAGTACAACTAGTCGGCTCACAACGCAAAGGCACCATACAACAAGTTTTCATGAGTATGGCCACTGACAGAGTCATAGTTGACAAAGTGCCCGCAGGTAACATTGGAGGCGTCTCAGGACTACCCGTTATGCGTGTTGGCGAAACTATAGGCGAGGCAAATTGTGAAATACACAGCTTTGAAGGCTTAACATACGTGTCTGACCCAGTCGTTACTGTAGCTGTTGAACCAGAAAACGTTAAAGATCTACCACTCTTCGACAAAGTTATGCACAAACTCACAACAGAAGACCCCTGTATACGATTTGTCATGAATAAAGAATCAGGCGAATTCCTCCTCTCAGGTATGGGTGAGCTCCACCTTGAAATCACCGCTTACCGAATGCAAGAAGCAGGCCTTAAAGTCAAACTTAGCAAACCCATTGTTATCTACAGAGAAACCATTAACCATGACTACAAAGGCCCAGCAGTTATGGGTAAAAGCCCCAATAAACACAACAAACTCTGGATAACCATAGAAAAACTCTCTGAAGACATTATTGAAGCTATTAAATCAGAAAAAATCACTGACTTACAAAACAAAGACGAAAGAGCCAAAGTTCTCAAAACCTTCGGTTGGTCACCAGACGAAGCAAAAGGCGCAGTTGCAGTTGAAGAAAGCAACATTCTAGTTAACCGCATCCGCGGACGACAATATGTAGAAGAAATAATTGACCACATAAAAACCGGCTTCCGCGAAGCAGTCCATACCTCACCTCTTACAAGAGAACCAGCACACGGTCTAAAAATTAACCTAGAAGATATCACACTACACGAAGATCCAGTCCACAGAGGCCCAGCACAAGCCATCCCCATGACATGGAGACCCATATACTGTGTTATACTACTAAGCAAACCAAAACTCCTTGAACCACTTATAAACTTTGAATGCAATGTCCCCTCCAATTTCGTTAGCAGTGTCCTTGCAACTGTTAACAAACGCCGTGGCAAAATCCTAGATATGCCCTCAGAAGAAGACATGATAACTGTTAAAGCAGAAATGCCTGTATCTGAAAGCTTTGGTATCGCCGATGAACTTAGAAGCTCAACCGAAGGACGCGCGTTTTGGGCAACTCAATTTAGCCGCTGGGCACCAGTTCCAGAACAATTACAAGAAGAAATAGTCAAAGAAATCCGCGAACGCAAAGGACTACCACCTGTTCCACCAAAACCAGAAGAATACTTTGAGAGCGAATAATCTCAAACAACCTTTCTTTTTGTTTTAACTAATTTTTAATTTTTCTTTCAAATTTTTCTAGAACTTTTTAAACAGTATATGCAATACACCAACCGTAATTTTCAGTTTTTAGTAGCAGATTTGCTTGAAAACGTGTTTTTGAGGTTAAAATAGAAAAATGTCGTGTTTTACAGTTAGTTTACTGCATCGTATATACCTAACTCGACTGAACCGAAACCAAAGCGAACAAAACTCGTAAGTCTACACAGAATTTTACTTGTAGCCTGGATTTCCGTGATACATCATATTATGTTTTATTAGTTGATGTGACTTCTTTAAAACATTGCATTCATAAAGATGATAGCTGTAGTTTGTGTTAAATTAATTTTAAAAGACACGTGTATGAAATGCATAGTGGTGTATTGCAATACATAACTATGATTTTTCAGGGTAATTTTTATGAACTATATTTAGTTTTTCTTCATCAGGATGTTGTAAAAGAAATGTTAAACTGCGCTATATATGTTAAACGCTTCGAATTATGGTACTTGGCACATAGTTGTGTATTTCGGGAATGCAGGTTGTAAGATACTAAAAATGATAACACAATACACTAAAGAAAAATTTCAAACTGTTAACTACAAATGAAACATCAAACAAAGAAAAATAAATAGCGGAAAATTTATCAGTACAATAAACATAAACAAAGGAAAACAGAGAAACAAAAAAGAGACCGCAACAATCGAGGTGAAAAAATATGGTTGAAATGAAAATTGACGCAAACGAAATAAAAGGAAAAAATGACATGGTTCAAAAATATACCGAGTTCATTAAAGAAAAAACAGGCGCAGACGTAGCTAATAACGGTAACACAATAATAGTTAAAGGCGAAGGACCCGCAGTAGCTAAAAAATACTTACGTGTTCTAACAAAAAAATTTCTACATAAATACGAACTAATTGACAATTATCGCGTAATAGCTGACAAAGGCGAAAATACACTACAAATTAAAGAACGAAAACTAAACGAGGAAGAAGAAGACTAACACTTCTCTCCATTTAACAAATTTTGTTTGTTGAATACTCTTATTTTTAAAACCTTACTATCAGTTTTTGGAGCAATACAATGCCTAAGGGAGTGTAACTAAATAACTTTTTACAGTTGGACATTAGTGGGTGTAATATTGTAGTTTATTCTCTATGGAAACTCGTGTATATGTGTTGATGTGAGTTATTTTTGTCAAATATTTGTGCTATTTTCAATGTCCACTTTGTAACTATAAAAGTTATTTTGTAACGATCCCTAACTTTGTTGCTGTATTTCTTTCTGAAAAAACTTGCACCGAAAAGTCACAGGTTTACACTCCAACAATTATGATAATACGTCAAAAGCAGATTTACATACTGATTTTTGCCTGTTTTCAGAAAAAAATCACAATAACAAAGCTTGGACAATTGTGTTAATCAGTAACTCAGACTGCGCAACAACCTTGATAAAATTTATCAAGACCATCACATAGCGGTACAGAAACAAATATGTGTTATGAATAGTGTTTAAAAAAGTCATTTTAGCGTTTTTGCGCAGTCTGAACTTTCAATTTTTAGTCTCTTACGAGTAAAAATCTGTAAAATGTACAGAATTTTTGTTCGCTTTGATTTCAGTTCAGTCGAGTAGGCGTTTGGTTAGTAAAAGTTTTTGTTTGACTGATTGATGTTTGAGTGTGTGTTGTATTGTTTTGTTTTTTGATAAATTTGCGTGTTTATAACAAAGTGTCGCAAAAAGTATTTTGTCAGTAATTAATTGGTACCTATTCAGTCACGAATATAGTGGTCGTTTAAGAGTTTTATCCACTACGTATTGTGTTTTTTGAATGCGAAAAATAAAAATTTCCTAAAATCGTCTGAATACGCGTGTTTGTGGTTACGACAATCTGTCGTATTAGGACTCTAAATTCAAAAATAACCCCGTATTGAAGTTTTTTGCGACTGAATAGTTATACATTAATTGTTATAAATAGTTAGCTCACGTGTTTAGTGTGAGCAAATGGTGTGAGTGGACCGTGTTTAGGTCGTTTCAGCAGTTATCAACAGTGCTATGCAACATTGTATTTTTTTGTAAATTCTTGACGGACTAAACATGCACCTAAAAAGATGGTGTTAGTGCCATGTTTTAAGTGTTGTTTTTAACTTATTCTTCGATAGTAAGTTGGTTATCTAATATTTTTTGATAAAATATGCTAAACGAGTCTATAGCGTCAGTAAGTGCTTCTTGTCCTTTGTCTGTTAGGCTGTAAACTTTTCTTGGACGAATTTTTTCGGTGTCCCATTGGCTTACAACGAGTCCATTTCTTTGTAATTCTGCTAGAGTGGGGTAAATAGTGCTTGCTCTAAAATGTACGCCAAATGTTTTTTGAATTTTGCTCATTAATTCATAACCGTGTCTTGATCTTTTGCGTAGAAACATTAGCATTATTACATCTAGCATTTTTTTTGTAACACCGATTTGTAACTCTTTTTGTTGTATATCGTTTTTTTGTTCCATCATTTTTATCACATGTTGTGTTTTTTATAGAGGTCTATTTTTTTGCGAGTTATGTGATTGTGTTTGTGCCTATGGTCAACTTTTTGACTGTGTGTTGAAATTCTGTGCGTCATGAACTCGCTCTATAAATATCCATCTTTGTAGGTTATATATTGCACTATTCATTTTTATAGGTTTTGTAGTTATTATCGAAAATGTGGATATGATGTAACAAAATGAATATGTGTAGCGCGTATTTCATGTAATGACAATTTTAATAGAAGAAAAAAACTATGTATTCATAATTTGTATACAAGATTGCGGTGTGAGTTTGGTTTTGCTATTTTTTTTATGTCAATCAGTGTTTTTAGATTTTTGAGTTAGTTCTTTCTTTACGTGGGGTGTGCGTGCCTTTATACGGTTTGTTGTGTCAGTTCGCCCGTCGAGTCAATATCATTGTTTTGGCTCTGTGACTCTGGTTTCATCATCCACCCTAATTGATTGTGGACTTAGGATAAGTCTTTTACGGGTGATTTTGTGCTTCACATGTGATATGACTGTGTGAATTTGTGTTTTTTATAATTTTCCTGTTTTTTTAATATTTATTTATGGGTATTATTGGTTTTAACGGATATTTTTATTAGTTATCTGTTGTATAATATCTTGAGGTAGTATTGTTGACAAGTGATGAGGAAATATTAGCTGAGTTACGAAAGATTCGAGAATCCGTGGAAAAAGCTGCTCCCCCTCAGCCTCCCCCTAAACAAAATCTGTGGAATGAATTCAAAGAATTTTTATCTAAATACAAAATATTTGGTCTGGCTATTGCATTTATTATCGGTATGTACTTAGGTATTTTGATTCAAGCTTTAGTTAAAGATTTGTTGTTGCCTGCTATTGGTTTACTTATTCCCGGTTTGGATAATTTAGCTGAGGGAACAGTTATTGCTGGATCTCAGGTTTTTGCGTATGGCGACTTTTTAGTTGCCCTGTTCACCTTTGCGTTAGTAGCTCTGCTGGTGTTCATTGCAGTTAAAGTTGCAAAACGTTGGGGCGTTGAATAATCAACACTTTATCTGCTCCTTTTTTAAATTTATACACTAAATGATAATTTGTATATCTGCATTATTTTCTGTCTATGTATCTGTAAGGTAAAAATTGGCGCTATCTTTAAAATGCGCTATTTAACATATATTAATATGTATGTTGCCGCCTTCTGTTGAGTCTCTTTGGTGTTTAAATCAACAAGATTTAGTTAGTCTCTTAGACTCAAAAGTATTTATGCAAAAAAATCGCAGAATACATTTTTACTCTCCAAGTTTTACCTATTACGTGCATAACGGTTTTTGTTTTTCGTCCAAGAGGTTTCCAACGATCTCCATAACGGGTGATAGGTGTGCTTTAAACTGTAGACATTGTGGTGGTAAACTGTTAGTTACCATGCAGCCTGCAATTACGCCAGAGGCTTTATTTGAGGTATGTTCTAAATTTAAACGATCTGGCGCTGTAGGGTGTTTAATTAGTGGAGGTTGTTTAGTTGACGGGGCTGTTCCTCTTAAACCGTTTGTGTCCACAATTGCACGGATTAGACATGAGTTAGGTTTGACTGTTTTTGTTCACACAGGTATAATTGATTTAGAAACGGCCGTTTTACTTAAGCACTCCGGGGTTGATGCCGTTTTAATTGATGTTATCGGTTCTCAAGAGATAATTAATAAAATTTACGGCCTACCACTCACTGTTTATGATTATGTTAACTCTCTTGATGTACTACAACAAGTCGGTTTAAGTTTTGTGCCTCACGTGATTGTTGGGTTAAATGAGGGTAAATTAGGTGGAGAACTTTTTGCTTTACAGATGATTTCTAAAGTGGTTCCCTCTGCTTTGGTTATTCTTGTATTTATGCCTCTACGTGGAACTAAAATGGCAACTATTGTACCTCCTAAACCTTATGATGTTGCTCGTGTTGTAGCCTCTGCACGTGTAATGCTTCCTCAAACGCCTTTGGTTTTAGGTTGTATGCGTCCAAACGGTTTGATGCGTGCGTCTATTGATGTGTTGGCGTTAAAATCGGGTGTGGATGCTATTGCTTTTCCAAGTCCAGAGGCTATTGATTTTGCTAAAACACAGAATTGGTCCCTTTCGTTTTCGCCTTATTGCTGTGCAAAAATTTTTACTGATCTTAGCAATAATAACCTGTTAAAATGAAAAATGTATGTTATTTGTTTTTGTTTAGCGGGTTCCCCAAACAGTTCCTTTCCAAGGGGTAATCCAGCCATATAAGTAAACAAATGTTATTGGCAACATTAAAACAAACAGAGCAATTCGATATGCTGCATCTTTGACTGTGAAATAACTTATCAGTATTTTGTCTGTTAATGCGTACAGAAAAGCAACTATTATTAAACCTAAAGCGTAACTAACAAATCCTGATGTACCTCCAAATAATGCTAAACCAATAATGCTTATAACTAAGACAAATGGTGTTATAAAGGTGGAAAAAGTGATTAAATAAAAAAGAATTTTTTGTGATAGATTCTTTCTGTTGAAAAATGTAAGTGCAAGCGTTGTTCCTCTTACGGATCCTCGAGCCCAACGCACTTGTTGGTTAATAAATTTTTTAACGCTATGGGGTACAATTGTGTAAGTTAATGCCGTGGATTGAAATACTGACTTTCCTCCCATGCGCATCATTAAATTTGTCATTTGCCTATCATCGCCTGCTACAACTGTTCTTCCGAGAAACTTTTCATTTAACCACTCGTTAATGACAGCTTCAAATTTTTCTCGACGATAGGCTGAAAATACGCCTGAACAACATAGAACCATGCCGAAGAGGCTTTCTACCCCTTTCCGTACTCTAAATGCTTCAGCATACCAAACTTTTTGGAATCGTGTTAACAATGTAGTAGTTTTTGAGCTGTTTTTGTTAATAACACTGGTGTTGCCGCATACACAGTAGACTTCTTTATCTATAAAGGGTTGTACTAACATTTTTACAGAATCAGGTTCAACAAGGGTATCGCTGTCTAAACAAACTAAAATTTCACCGGTGCATTGTTTAACGCCTGATGCCATTGCGTGACGTTTACCCATGTTTTCGGAGTGTGTAATGACTTTAAAGTTGTATTCCAAACTTTTCTTTTTGATTACTTTTAAGGAATTATCTTTACTTTTATCGTCAATAACTACTAATTCTAACTTGTCTTTCGGATAGTTTGAGTTCAAAATTGCATCTATAGTACTGCCTATAACGTTTTCTTCATTATATACTGGAATGATAATGCTAACTTTAGGTCGATAACCTCTATCAGGCACAGGTTTATACAAATACGCGCTTATTAATCGAAAAACCATGAATGATGTTACAACTAGTCCATAAATTACTATAACCCAGTAAGTCCAATGCCACTCAAGTATGCTCACTCTATACAAGTATAAACACACTAAAACTGCAACTGTAAAACAGACATTTACACCACATAAAAGCGCAGTTTTACTAGGATGATGCATCGACATACTCTCTATATATTGTAAGTTTTTGTATCTCTTTCTTTACGTTGATTTTCATGGGATGTAGTGGAAAATTTTTTGTGAGTTAACTCTGCTCTATAGTTTTCGTCTGCAATTATTGCACCCTGCAGTAAAGGCATATCTAAGTAGGCGCTCATAAGTAATTTTATATCTTTAGGTAAACATTCTCCACCAATACCATCACGAGCCTCTGCCATGTCAACATTCCATTTTGTGTTAACTGCCTCTCGTAATTCTTCAAAACTTAACATGTTTTTGTTACACAACAGTTTAAGCTCTTCTGCATAGGCTATACGAAGATAATAATAAGTATTCTCCACTAGTTTAGAGAGCTCAGCTATCTCTAATGAGCTAACAACATGAATAGGTATGCCTAAAGTGTTATAAAAGTCCAGTGCTTTTCTTTGACTTTCTTGGTTTAACGCACCTAAAACTCTAAGCTGAACTACACCATGTTTATCCTCTTCTTGTTTCCACCATCTATGAGGACAAACAGCAATGTTGGATAAATTGTATTTTTTAGCTAGTTCTCGTGCAACGCCATTGGTAAGAGTCGATTCAAAACATATAAGCGCATATGGGTTAAGTTCTGCGACTTGTTTTGTACAGTTTTCAATAGCACTCATATCTGGACAACCATTACGGTGCCAAGTGTTAACTGCAATCACGTAAATGTCTGCATAAGCAAGTTTAATAGAAGCATCAATACCCATTTTTTTAACAGCACTTACAGCTTCCTGAGATATGTCATATCCTTGAGTTTGCTTATACATTTTTGAGATATGCTGAACCACAGGTAACCCAATATTGCCCAAGCCCATGACACATACATTCATATTTAATTTGCTCCGTCCTTATTGTAACCTCTTAAATATTTAAGAAGCTGTTATAAAAATCTATGGTATTTTCACTTTTTAAGACGCCAACTTGACGTTTTTACTGATATTTGGTCATGACTCAAACTAGTTTATTTCCAAATTCTAACACATTTATAAGCAAACCAAAAACAATTTTATGCATAACCCAAAACTTAGAGTAATAAATAGCCCTACAAGCCAAACACTTCAACCAAGTACAAAACGTTAAATGCTTACACTCAATACATTGCGTATTACACTTACCTGCATACAAAATATTACTCGATATAATCTCATGATGGACAAAACTATCATCTGAAAACACACCCGCAATACAAAAATTTAACCCACTTAACAGAACCCAAAGCTCTTTTAACGCTTCACTTTTACGAGTTCCAAAAACATACGCCACAATATCGCCACTATCATGATTTATGGCATGCATAGCCAGCGGGGTGTTTTTTTGCAGTAGACTCGTTCTCACATTTTATTCATTTCAGGAGGTTGTATTGTGAGTGGTTCGGTGGGGTTTTTGTATTTTGGGTTTAGGTTTACGAGGAACTTTTCTGTTTTTTTAAAACCGACATAACAGTGTTTTGACTAATAGCTAGTACGCGTGAGATGTCACGTATGCCGCTTCCGTTTAGGGACATTTTTATTATTTGTTGTTTGGTTTGGGGTGTGGCTCCATTGTTTTTATATGTGGTTTGAAAAGTTTTGCCACAAGTGTTGCATTTGCATCTTGGGGTTCCATTTGTTGGTTGTTTGCCCATTTTTACTACGTTTTCACTTCTACAATGTATGCATTTTACAGACACGTTTACCACAGTTAATCCTCAACAAAATAACAGATACCATACTTATAAACTAGATCGAGGCATGACCCAATAACACTAAACAATGCAGCATTCTAAAAAAAGTTGACACCCTTATCGAACAATTAATTTGCCAACATTAATTAGCCACGTATTTTTGAAGTGCAGTGGTAATTATGTTGTTGGTTAAACAGTTGTTGTTTGTTTTTGTGTTAGTTTTGCTTTTTTGATTATATAAGTGCCTGAGGTGTGTTCCCATTTTAGTTCAAAATCTGTGATTTTGATTTTTTGTTTAAACATAGGTGCGTCCAAGACGGTGGTCTCTATTTCTCCTCCTTCGCCTATGATGCTAATGCCATATTTTTCTGATAATTCTAAGAGTTGTTTTATTGTATTTTGGTTTAATGTTTTTCCCAGCCATGTCCTATCAAGTGGGTAGGCAAATACTCCCGATATGATTACTTTAAATTGTTGTTCAACTATTTTTTCTATTAGTGCTTTTTGGTTGTATTTCCATAGGGGGTTTAAGCATTCTAATTGTAGTTTGTCGCAGATTTTTTGAATTCTGCTTGTTTGGTAAGTAGATTCTACAGCGCCTGTAACTATGCCCTCAATGTTGTAATGTGATTTAGCCTGCAGTATTGCTTTTTCAAGGTCTAAGAGTTCTTTTTCTTTTTGGCCTTCAGTGTCAACTGATATTAACGGTAACCCTATAGTTTGGGCCTGCAGTTCTGTAATGTCTATGTTGGGTGTGTGGAACATGTAGCTTTCCTTGTTTTTTGAATTCATTGTAATTAGACAAGTTGTTTGGTATTGTTTTTTTTCGGCAATTAGATGCAGTGCTAATACAGAGTCTTTGCCGCCTGAAAATAGTATACCCAATTTCATTTGTATCTGTTATCAGACTGTTTGATATATAAGTTTGTTTGTTACCTGCTGTATTGTTGTATTGTTGTTGTTTTTTGGTGTTGGTTAAGTTTAATTGTTGGTTACCCTATTGTTTGTTTATGTCTTCTCTGTTGTTTGATAAGGGCACTTTGTTGTTGAAGGGGTCTGTTGGATCTCCGTATGGTAAATGGGATCCTCGTAGTGGTTGTTATAGAGTAAAGTCTTGTCATTATAGGGATGTTTTGGGTTTTTTTAGAGAAAGTGGTCTGCCTATTGAGGATACTGCTCAAAGTTTGTCTGTTTTTGAGCAGTTGAAGAGTAGTATAGAGTTAAGGGGTTATCAGGATGAGGCGCTAGATAAATGGTCAAGTGCGGGTAGGCGTGGTGTGTTAGTTTTGCCTACGGCGGCGGGTAAGACTTTCATTGCTCTTAGGGCTGTTGATTTATTACAAGTACAGACTTTGATTGTTGTTCCTACTTTAGATTTATTGGATCAATGGAAGCGGCGTGTGTGGGAGTGTTTGGGTGTGGAGGCGGGTGTTGTAGGTGGGGGTGAATGTGTTATACGTATGGTAACTATTGCAACCTATGATTCTGCGTATCTGCAGGCGGCGTTTTTGGGTAACAAGTTTTTGTTGCTAGTTTTTGATGAAGTGCATCATTTAGCCTCGCCCGGGTATATGCAAATTGCGGAAATGTATCTTGCGCCTTATCGTATGGGGTTAACTGCTACTTATGAGCGAAGTGATAAGCGGCATGATCTGCTGCCTTTGCTAGTAGGGGATCCTGTTTACTCTGTTTCTGTAAAAGAGTTAACGGCTAGTAAGCATCTTTCAGATTATACCTATGAAAAGGTGGCTGTAGAGTTAACTGTGTCCGAGCAGCAATTGTATGAGGCAAATATGGCTGTTTTTAAGGCTTATCTTGCACAGAAGCACATAGTGTTACGGTCTGCACTTGCTTTTCAGCGGTTTATAATGTCCACCGGTAGAGATCCAAAGGCTAGGGAGGCTCTTCTTGCACGTAATAAGGCGTTAAAAATTGCTGTAAACTCTGAGGCTAAATTAGCTGTGTTAGCAGAAAAACTTGCACTGTATCATAATGAGAAAGTGTTGATTTTTACTTTATATAACGATCTAGTTTACGCTATTAGCCGTCGTTTTTTCATACCAGCGGTTACTTATCGAACGTCTAGAGAGGAGCGTCGCGAGATTTTAGCTAATTTTAGCAATGGTACCTATTCTGTAATTGTTACCTCGCAGGTTTTAGATGAAGGTGTAGATGTTCCCGACGCGTCTGTTGGTATCGTTTTAGGTGGAACAGGGAGTAAGCGGGAGTTTGTGCAGCGGTTAGGCCGTCTTTTAAGACGGCAGGATGGTAAAATTGCCAAGTTGATAGAGATAATTTCAAAGGAAACCGTCGAGGTAAACATTAGCCGTAGACGGCATGTAAAGCAGCAGGAGTGTAACCGTAATGTTACCTAGTAATCTGCTTTTAGTGTATAAGCATAAAGGAGAAATTCAACCCAAATACGTCCGTTTTTCTTCTGAGAATTTACAGTTCGCACAACGCCTTATCAATTTATATCAAGAAAACGTAGGAGCGAAGAAAAAAGTTCTCCTAGCCCTTACATCTGAGTTGGAAAATCAAGGTCATAATTACCGTTTTGTTAGAGCCTTAACATTGCTTTTAGATAGAAAAAGTCTTTTTGTTTGTAACAGTAAAATTGAACCATACACTTTAAGAAAAAAGATTTTTCAAGTCACAAAAAAATATGGAATACCAACCAATTTTGAGGCGCGACGTCAAATTTTGGAGAGCGCTGCATTAGACGTTGAATTAACTATTGAAACTATAGAGGAACAATTATACGCTGATCTAGACGCCGAATTATTTTTTGAAAAGTTTACCGCTCCCTCAGCTTTAGAATTGCTTGCACAGTATAATCTTTGCTTAGCGCAAACCCTTCTTTTTGAATGCAGTGAATTAACTTTTAAAGTTTCAGGCAACTGGCAAAAACTCTTCTTTTTTGTTAAAAAATTAGGCCTCATATATAATGTGTCCCAAGATGAGACCAACAATTTTTGTGTAACCATAACCGGACCCTCAACCCTATTTAAGCTTACCAAACGTTATGGAGTAAACATAGCCAAACTATTACCAGCAATTGTTGCAAATCAAACATGGACCATACACGCTAAAATCTTGTGGAAATACACAAACGAAATATACACCCTAAACATGGACAACACCAAACAAGGCCCCCTACTAAACATACCCAACCCTAACAACAGTGCTGCTGACAACCTATTGCCTACAAGTTTTGACAGTGCAGCTGAGGAGAGCTTTGCCAGTCAATTCAAAGCCCTATGCCCTGACTGGCTTCTTAAACGTGAACCTGAACCTGTTTTGGCAGGTAATCAAGTGTTAGTGCCTGATTTTTCGCTTGAAAAGTCTGGTCTTAAAATTTATTTAGAAATTATTGGTTTTTGGACTGACGAGTATTTGCGACGTAAAGCAGAAAAACTCAAACATGTAAATGTCCAAATGATCCTAATAGTCCGTGAAGCCTTAGCCTGTGAAAAACTTTTTTCTTTAGAGAAACGACCTCAACTACATTTTATATATTATAAAGACAAACTCCCCATGGCCCCCCTCCTATGTTATCTTCAAACAGCCTTTGAAAAAGTTAAAGAAAAAGAAACCCGCTTACTAAGAGAAATGTCTATCAAATTTACTGAGTCAGTGCTGTTTTTTGCTGAATTTGCAAAGCGCGTAGGCGTTTCAGTTGACGCTGTAGTAGAAGTTTTAACTAAAAATCCTCCTACAGGTTACGTGTTACTGTCAAATGGACTAATAAGCGAGGGAAAACTTGAACAAGTCTCCCAGATTCTTAGAGACACTTTAAACCAGTTAGGAAAAATGACTTTTAATCAAGCAGCTGTTCTTCTAGAAGCTGAAGGCATAAGTGATGCGACAACATTATTAGCTAAACTTGGTTACAAAATAAAATGGCATGGAATAAGCAGTGAACAAGCCGAAATAATACCTCCGACAAAATTTGGTGACTTTGAGTGATTTTTGTAAGTGTGTTGATTTTTGTTGGTTTGATTGTTTAATTGCGTAGATTTATGGGCGGCTTGTTTATTTGGTTTTTAATAGTTTTGATTTGGGTCCTAAAATCCTGGAAGGGTTATACATCTTGGATTCCCGCGATACACCACTATGTTTTGTTTTGACAGCGTAGCCTTTTAGCCTGTAGAATTCTTTCAAAAAGCCCATAATTTCCATGAACAATATGCAAATTCGGATCATGTCTCAAAATAGTTTATTAAATGTGTGACACATATTGATCGCCTGTGTAGGCGAGCAACATGGTAAAGATTAGTGTAAAATGCGTTCATTGCAATAGTTTAGATATTGTAAAGATGGGTAAACAAGTAAATGGGAAACCGCGATACAAATGCTAAACGTGTGGCAAAACCTTCCAAACCCCATACAAAAATAATGGAGCCTCACCTCAAACCAAATCTCATAAAGTGAACTTTCATTGAAGTGCAATGGAAAAACCGGTTTGCCCTGCTAACTAAACTTTTTACTTTTCACTCTA
>JGI24694J35173_10001187_pt1 | contig 24134 bp, 21 predicted proteins | sample TergutCo191P1_FD_35173 | JGI IMG/M metagenome (IMG submission 35173) | reverse complement strand
GGCTTTTGTATGACGGGATTTTGGCGTTTATAAACAGCGGCGGGAAAAGCCGCGGCTCATATTTAATTGTAGATTCCATAAAGGATATTGAGGCCTGTCTTGGCGGCGTTGAGATTGACGAGCGGCACAGGGACAAAGTTCTCAACACCGTTTATGTTCCCGATGAAGACAGGACGGCCTCATCCTTCAGGCCCGTCCGCCCCATCCCCGATTCCGACACCTGGTTTGAAAAGGTGTGGCGGGAATACCGGGAAGGGACAGTGTTTGAAGGCTGAGGGTATCTTTCTGGCGGCAATAGTGAAAGCGGTTTCTATGAACTTATTCTTAGGGAAACTGTCATCTTCCAGGACTTTTCCCCTTCAAGCGATACGGAGAAAAAGGGCATGATACAGGTGGACTGGTACTCTTCCCGGAAACTTCCCGCGCGGACATGAAAGATCCTGGCGTCAAAAGAGCGGCTTGCTTCCAGGGTTATGAGTGTTTCGTTTTTTAGATCCTGAAACTCCAGGGCCTTTGTGCTTTTGATTGTCACAGCATCATCAAAGGCAGCACCCTCTTTCCCGCCTTCCCTCTGGGCCAGAACCCTGAGAAAAGCTTCGCCTTCGCCGGCAAAGGAAAAATCCATCTGGGGGCAGAACACAAAACTTACATGCCTTGTTTCTGAGTTTTTTAAAACGTATTCCAGCGCGATGGAATTTTTTTTCATGTACCAGGTTTTTTCAATTTCAATTTCGCCCAGCAAAGCGCCCGCCCTGGGGGGAAGCCTGAAACCAAGGCGGCGGCGTACCCTGTCCGTTTCGGAAACGTCGTACTCCTGGCTGCCGCAGAAAACGCCCGAGGGAATTCCCCGGGGGCCTGCGTCATCTGCAAGTGTTCCTGCCGGGGCGAGCCAGTCAACAAAGGCCCGCCGTCTTTCGCCGCGCTGTAGTGACAGGGTGTCCAGGTAGTTCCAGGCAGCCGGAAGATAATCCAGTTCAAAAATGCCGGCCCCGCGGGATTTTACGCAGCAGTTCAGTTTATCATCCTGGAAAATGTATTCCCCTTCTCCGTCAAGGTCAAAATCAAAAACCGAAAGAGAGGGGGCGAATTTCCCTTTTTCACGGGTTATTTTTTCCGCTTCAAGGAGCGAGCGGTAGGCGGCTTTGCGCACCGGCGCATGAAAAAGCCCCGGGGAAGCGGCGGTGCCCAAAGAGAAAACGCTTGAGTCTTGAGACTTCCAAAGTTCTTCCAGGGCGGTGCGTTTGCGGGTCTTGTCCCCCCGGAGCTGGTTATTGATAAGGGTGTGGACGTAAATCATCTTGGCGTAAATGCCGCCCGCTTCCGGGTAGTCTGCCAAAAACTGCCGGGGGTGGGTTTCCTGCCCTGCGTTGGGATATGCCCACGCGCCGGGGAAATAAACCCTTTTAAGATGCCTGATGCTCTTTGAAACCTTAAATGCCGTGGTAAACTCTATGCGGGGATCCGCATCAGAAAAATCCTGTAAAAAGCTCTCGTAGGAAATCGCTGTTTCCTGGGGCGATGAGGCTTCGCTGCCAAACGGGAAAACCATAAGAGGGAAATCCCCTTCGGGGAGTTTTTCCAAAAGAGCGCCCAGAATTTTTGCCACCCCGCCTGTTTCGCCTGAAGTCTGCGCGCAAGCCGCGGCCCGCAGTTGGCTGCCAAGGGAGCGGGCTATGGGAAAAACCGTAATGAGTTTGCCCTGGTCTTCGGTAATGCAGGGGAAGAACAGGCCCGCTTCATTGGGCTCAGCGCCCGCCCCGGAAAACTGCCTGTCTTCAAGGAAGGTATAATTCATGCCGCACGAGCTAAGGGGGCCGACAAGGTTCTGCTCCCAGGCCAGGGGCGGAAACCAGCAGCCCTGGGGCCGTTTGCCGAAGTGCTTGCGCAGATACGTGGTAAGCATCTCTATCTGCCCGATTTTGTCCGCCTGGGGCAAAAGGGGCAGCATGGGATTGTAAAAACCGCCCCCGATAAACTCAGCCTGCTTTCGGGACAGGAGGTCTTCAAGCAGCATAAAAAGTTCGGGGTGCCGCCGCTCAATCCAGTACAGGATCACCCCCGAATAATGGAAAACCATATTGATCGCGGGAAACTTGTTCAGCGCCTGGACAAGGGGTTTTATCTCTTTGTCATAAAGGGCCTCGAATTCCGCCTCGCCCGCTCCGGAAGGCAGATGGCCGCTCGCGCCCAGTATAAGGCTTAAACTTTTGCTCATGGGAATATTTCCAGTATTCTGAAACCTATTACCGCCACAGACGCGGATATGAGTGCCAACAGCCCCATGGAGATAAGGATTAACGGGCTTCCCTTGAGAAAGCGCGGCACCCGTTCCAGGGCGGATCTGCGGCGTATCTCGTTAAGGATAAGCATTGCCGTGAGGTTTCCAAGCGCAAAGAAAAGCGAGAGGACAAGTGCGCCGAAAAAGGTTCCTGCCAGGATAAAGGTGAGCAGGAGGGAAGCGGGAACAAGGCCGTCATAGGCGGTAAAAGCCGAAAAAATCTTTTGCGCGGAAAGGGCCTCGGCGGATTTGGGAAAGAGCCGTTCACATGAAAACTCAAAGCCCATGCAGACCAGGGCCGAAAGGGGGAAAAACAGAAAATACATAGAAAAACCCATCCAGAAGGGAGGGACGGCAAAAGAAAAGAATACCCAAAGAAACAGCACAGATAAAAACATCACCCCCAATTGATAAAGGGGAACAGGCTGCTTTGCCCCCTTGGGAATGGTTTTGCCTGCCGCGCCCGCCGCGCCCAGGGCAAAGGAAAAAAGCAAATTAAGGGAAAGACCAGAGAAGACCGCCAGGGCCGCCAAAAAAATCATCGTTCCCCCTCGGCCGCTTCATTCTGCGGGGTATTGCCGCCCCGATCCCTGAAGTAACGAAACATCGCTGTCCCGTATCCCAAAAGCACCAGCCCCCCGGCGGATGCCGAAAGAAAGCGTATAGGAATGAAATGAGTGTCCTGGCGGACGTCAAAAAGTTCCACCACTCCCTGAATACCGCCGGGGAAGGAAAGGGTTCCCATTCCCAAAGGCTCCCGGATAAGGGCAATGGCAAGGATAATGCCTGACAAAACGGACGCTTCAAGCAGGGCCCTTGGAATAACTTCGCCCACAGACGATGATTCGGCAGCCTCAAAAAACCCCGAACTCAGGCAGCAGGGGGGAACCAGGAAAAGGAAAAAGCCCGTTCCCAAAATCAGCAGGGGATTGAGAAAGCCCGTAATAAACATAAATATGCCGCAGAAAAAGGCGGACAAAAAGAGGAGAATAATTTTTCTTCCCCGTGTAGGCATAATCGTGCGGGCCGCGGAAAAAACCAGGGCCGTAAACCCGTAAACCCAAAGAAGGGCTGCCGCGCAGAGAATGGCGAACGAGAACCTGCTTGACGCCATGATAATAAGCCCCGCGCCGGTCAATGCCGCCAGGGGCGTGTGGGAACCCNAAAAAAGGTGAGAAGAAAAACGGCGGCTCATAGTTCGGCTCCCGTGATACGCCGGCTGTAAAGCCGCAAAATTTCCGGAGAAACCTGCCTAAGCATCCTTTCCGCGTGGTTGTTCAGGGGGATAAATTCCTGTACCGCCCTCCCTCCCGGAGCCACAACCGCGGCGCTGGGAAAAAAGGTTCCGTCCGCGATGAACATAAAAACAAAAGCCATTGTTCCCTCAGTCTGGCCTGACATGGTATACCACGTACCCATTCTTGAAACACCCGCATGCAGCGCGCCGTGGGGAACCGGGGCCTGCAGTCTGCGGGGATCGCCTGATTGTTCGAGCACCTGATTCACCGCGTTGAGCATAAAACGCTCCCGTACCGGCTGGGTAAAAAACCATAACAGACCCGCTATGAGCAGGAGGGCCGCTATCCAGCCGGCAAAGATAGCCGCATCTTTTGGCAGGGGCATCTCCTTGTGTTTGCTGCTCATGATGAATACCTCTCATAGAGTTTGTGCCGCTCAAAAACCCGTACCAGGGGAAGCATGGCATTGACCAAAACCGCCGCGAAAAACGCGCCGTATGGTTCACCGCCGTAAAACCGGAAGAAAAAGGCAAGCGCCCCTGCCGCCGCCGCCGCCAGCAGTATGCCCCTGTTGGATTTTGCGCTGGTGGCCGGATCGGACGCAAGGAAAAATGCCGCCGCCAGGGTTCCCCCGGTGCAAATGGCAAAAAGGGTATCCCCGCTCCACACATCCCCCCCGTAGGGCAAGGCCCCGGCAAAACGCGCCAAAACACCAAAAACAGCCAGGTACACCAGGGGAATCCAGAAACGGTTTACCCGCGATGCTATAATGATTACCGTTCCCGCAAGCAGTACGAGGCTCCCCCGGTCGGCGATTATGCCGGGGAACGGGGAAGTCAGAAAGTCCATAAAGCTGTGATAAAGCCCTGTCTCCCCGCCGGCATGGTATGTGTCATTATCGTAAACATAACCGTCAGGGAGAGTGTACCTGCCGCCGCTTAAGCGCTCAAAAAGCAGGGAGAGCGAAGAAGCGTCAAGGGCACCGGGAAAAGAGCCGGGCCAGGAAAAGCGGACAAAAAGCCAGCCCCCCGCGGCCGGGTTAAGCCAGTTGGAACCAAGTCCGCCAAAACTGTGCTTTACAACCGCAATGGCAAAAATGGCCCCCGCCACCGCGTAAACAGGGGAAATCTGGTTGGGCAAAAGAAGCGTGAAAATCAACGCCGAAGCCACGGCACTGCCGTCNTTTAAGGCGCTTGCCTTTCCGCTTTTGAAATAAAGNAAAAAGAACTCGGTCAATACCGCTGCGGCCACAACGCACAGCGCCAGTATAAGGGACGAAAAAGAATCGCCAAGCGAAGACTGGAGCACAGCCAGAAAAGCGCAGAGGCTTATGATCCACATGCGGGCCGCTGTTGAGCGGGCCAGGTTTACCTGGGGTTTTTGAAAGTGCAGTTTTTCGGCAGGGGATAGAGTTTCAGCCATTAATTCCCCTTTGCCACAGAAGTGGCTATGGCGGTGCTGAGCGGCAGGCGTGAAGGGCACACCACTTCACAGCAGCCGCAGCCGTGACATTCAGCGTAGCGGCCTTTTTTCGCCGGAGAGTTCGCTCCCGGTTCTACCAGGATTCTCTTGTAAAACTCCTCCGGATCAAGGCCCACAGGGCACACGTTTCTGCATTCACCGCAGCTTATACAGCTGTTGTGATTCTCCCGGCGAAACTCCCGGCGGTGGGCGAAAAGCGCGTAGGTGGTTTTTATCACCGGCTCATCAAGATCCATAATCTGCCTTCCAAGAAGGGGCGAACCGGCGGCTATTCGTCTTGGCGTGCCGGTAAAACCTCCGCACTCGGCAAAAAGTTCCCCGACACGGGTACCGATCCTCACTTTCATAACTTGGGGCTGTTTTACCGCCGTGCCCCCTACGGTGATGTAACGCTCCAGGATGGGCTTTTTCATTTTTACCGCGTCAAAAACAGCCGCCAGCGTGGCCGGCCCCAATATAAACAGGGAGCCCAGTTCTATCTCCTCTTTTTTTCCGTAGTTTCTTAAGATTAGTTCCAGCTCCCGCCTGTTCCTCTGAGGATAACGGGAGGCTGAAAGCACCATGCTTGCGGGGATTCCCCATTTGTTTACGGTGGAGATGAAGGTTTCTCCCAGTTCTTTTTCGGTGTGGGAGACGGCGAAAAGTATGCGGCTTACCCGGCAGGTACGGGCGGTGATGGCGGCCCCTTCGGCGATGGCTTTTGAGCGTTCCCTGCAGAGCACATAATCGGCGGCGAGCCAGGGATCATCAAAAACACTGTTTACCACCAGGGTAATGGGCTGCGGGGCAGAACGGAGCGAGGAAATAATGTCCGATACGGGCCTGCCCCCGCCCTCCATTTCCACAACGCCGAAATCCGCAATGGTACGCTGAATATCGTAGGGAAGCATGCCTTCCCAGGGAAAGATTTCCTCCCTTCTCCCCAGCTTTTCAAAACTCCCTTCCATGCGGATAACAAAGCCGTCCTGAAGCTGCCCGCCGGTACTCCGGTAGGACACCATTCGGATAACCTTGCCCGGAACGGTGGCATGGATATTCGCCGAGCCTGAACCCCGGCCCCGGCCAATGAGCGTGCCTTCCTTTACCGCCTCGCCCACCGCGACAACAGGGTAGGAACGCTCCCCGGAATGTTGAATCAGGGGGATGATGGACAGGGACGGGAGAAAGGCGGTAACACAGGTCTCCCGCGAAGGGGCGGAAGAGTCCGTGAAGGAAATGCCGCCCCGGGGAAAAGAGTATACTTTTTGTCCAAGCCTGCTTTTTGCGTCTATCAAGAGGGAAGCCTCCTTTTACATTCCGGGGCGGGAGCCTTCCTGAGGGCTGGGAGCATTTTGCTTTTCTTGCTGTGTGACCACGGTCGTATTGCCGGCCGTATTTCCGGCGAGAGCAAATTTAAAATCCAGGCTGCAAACATTATAGTCACCGAAATCCATTCCTTTATTGTAACTGAAGAAATCCTCAGTATCGAAGCCCTTGATATAGAAGCTCCCGATACGGAAGCTATATCATAGTGTAGCAGAAAATACATAAGCTTTTCCAGCGGAAAAGGGGGGGCTGTCCAAAAATTTATCGCAGGGGCCGTACTGCCGGCTATGAGCCCGTCCTCCCCCAAATAGTAGCGCAAAAACGGTTCTTGAATAAGGGGGGCATCATCCAGGCGCCTGAAGGAAAAAGACTTTTGAAACTCAATATGCCGGTAGTAATCTTCGGCCCTGACAAGGTAGCGGATTTCGATGGGGGACTCGTTTTCCCCGGAAGGGGAAATGTCCGGCAAAAAGCCCGGCATGACAGGCGGCAGAACAAGGGCCAGGAGGGAAGCAAGGCCAAAAGGCAAAAGCAGGGGAAAAAGTGAAAATGTTTTTGCCCTGAAGGGAAGCAGGGGAACCGGGATAAAATGGATATGCCGGTTTTTACGCGCCCGCTCCGATTCAGCCTGGAAAGCCAGAACATACAAAAGGCATAAACCGGCAAAGGCCGCCGCCAAAGGAAAGGGAGAAATCCCCGCCGCTATGGAGAATCCCGAGAAAAATACCAAAAAAGTGAAAACCAGAAAGCAGTTTACCCTGAAGGGTTTGAGCTTTTGGCAAAGGCCCGAAAACCCGCTGCCGGCATAATTATAGCGCTGATAACGGCTGGCAGCGGCCAGTTCCCCCAGAGGCTCCCTGAGCAGTTCCCATATGCCAACGAGTAAAGCGGCCAGAATAAACGCCGAAGATCCGCTCCAGCCAAACGCCAGCACGACAGGAAGCCCCAGGACATAAAAGCGCCTGGAGCGGGAAAGAAACAGGGCAAAAACGCAGGCCGCCGCCAGAAGCGCAAAATACCAGAAATGGGAGGCTCTCTGCCCCATGACAGTCAGGGTAAACGGTATGTCAGGCAATAAAGCGGCAATTTGCTTATCAAGTCGCGCGCTTGTGCCTGTGTCGTAATAAAGGGGGAGGAAAAAAAACCTCTGCCCGCCCTGCACAAAAAAGGACTTTAACTTTTCGGCATACCCGGTATCGCGGGGATCAAAAGGCTCGATTTTGTCCCGAAAGGTATCAAGGGGAATCATGCGCAGAAAGCCGAAATCGTCTATAGGGACTTTCTGGGAGGACATGGAAATAAACCCGTCAAGGCCCCCGCGGGCAAGGGTTTCCCGAATATGGCGGTCGTCCCGGGATTCATCAACCGCCAGAACAGCGTAAGAGACACCGGGGACGGGCGTTTGGAAATCCGGGGAAACATGCGACCTGAAAAGGGAAAATACCGTAACACCGCAGAGTATGGACACCACGGCGGAAAAAAAGGAAAAACGGCAGCACACGGACCTATAACCAGGCGTAAGCCGCAGCGATAAAAACACCCAATAATGCGCCCATAATTACCTCAAGGGGCGCATGTCCCTTAATCTCCTTAACAGGGTGGAATTCAATACCCGTTTTTTCCGCCGTCTGCATACCCAAAATATTGAGCGCCCTGGCTTGAAGCCCCGAAGCCCGGCGCACCCCCATAGCGTCCCGCATAACCACCATGGCGACAAAAAGGGACACGGCAAAGAGATTGGAGCCGACCCCTTCATTAAAGCCCACTGCCGCAGTCATGGCCCCCACCACCGCGGCGTGGCTTGAAGGCATGCCGCCGGTACGCCAGACCAGAGTCTCCAGAAGCTCCAAAAAACTGCCTTTCTTTCGTATCTGCAGAAGAGAAATAATTCCCTTTATAAGTTGTGAAAGAAACCAGCTTGTAAGGGCGGATAATATAATCGGATTACTGAAAAAATCCTGTAAAGATTCGGCCCATTTAGAATACATTATCTAACAATCCACCAGATAGCGGGTCTTTGTCAAGGTAATAGTGCGGCTTTTCAGGGTAAACATGTACGCTTCCATTCATCTCAGACACATTCCTCAAGGCCGCGATGGTTAAGGGTAAGCTGACAAGTCCGGGAATCCGTTTGTGCCGCAGGGGAATACCATTTCCGTAATTCCTTATACCATAAGGAATTACCGTTAAGCGGCTGATCGGAGTCGAACCGACGTCATCAGCTTGGAAGGCTGAGATAATAGCCGTTATATGACAGCCGCAGATGGGAACATCTTACGGAAAAAGCGTGAAAGTGTCAATATGCCGGTTTTCCTTTGCATGATGTCAAAAGACCGCGCTGGCTTTGTAGTTAAAATTCCTGATATCATGTATGCTGTCTTCCAGGAGCTTAACATCATGAAAAAGAAACTGTTGTGCCTGGCCGCGCTGATGGCCGTGACGGTGATTGGACTTCATGCCCGCGGCATATTTGACCACGAAGTGAATTTTCAGTGGGAATTATCCGGGGATGGCAGCTCGGTAATAATTACCGGGTATACGGGGGCTGATGCGGATATATGGATTCCCCCGCGTATACAGGGCCTGCCTGTGAGCGAAATCGGGGATTATGCGTTCAGCGAGGAAGGTATGGGGAACGGGTTTGTTGAGGCAAGCCGGCAGTTCACCAGCGTTATCATTCCCGGCACGGTGACCCGTATCGGCGAACAGGCGTTCCGCGGCAGTCTGCTCACAGAGGTTACCATCCCGCAGAGCGTTACTTATATCGCGCTGGGGGCGTTCTGCAGCAACCGCCTTGACCGCATGACCATCGCAGGCGGCGCGACCCATATCGGGGAGTGGGCGTTCTGCTGCAACCGGCTTACCAGCGTCTGCCTTGGCAATAAGGCGACGTTTATCGGGGAGGGAGCGTTTTTCGATAACCGGCTCACCTGTGTAATCATCCCCGGCAGCGTTACGAGCATAGGGGAGGAAGCGTTTACGAATAACCACCTGTCAAGCCTTACCATCGGCGAGGGCGTTTCCGTTATTCGGGAGTGGGCGTTTCGCGGTAACCAGCTTGACAGCCTTACCATCCCCGACAGCGTTACCGCCATCGAAGTAGAGGCTTTTTCAAGGAACCGGCTTACAAGTCTCATTATTGGCGATGGTGTTACCATGATTGGAGCAGAGGCGTTTGCGGATAATCTGCTCGCCTGCGTGACGCTTGGTTCATCTGTTATTGACATCGGGGAGATGGCCTTTGCGGAAAACTACCTCACTGCCGTTACTTTTCCCGAAAGTGTAACTTCCATTGGAGACGGAGCTTTTGCGTGGAATCGGCTCACCAGTGTCAATATTCCCGACGGCGTTACTGCCATCAATGAAGGGGCCTTCGCCGAGAACCAGCTTCGCAGTATTGTCATTCCCCGCAGTGTTACCTATATCGCAGAGGCGGCCTTTTTGGATAACCGGCTTACCAGCATCACCATTCCCGATAATGTTACCGGCATTGGGGACGGGGCCTTCGCGGTAAATTACCTTACCACCATTACCATTCCGGCAAGCGTTACCCATATCGGGGCCGCCGCCTTCGCCATGAACCCGCTGTCAAGTGTAACCATTGGCAGCAATGTCAGCATAGGCGAAGCCCTGCCTTATTTTTACAACGATATTTTCAGCACGTCCTTTGCCGAGTTTTACGAGAACCTGGGGCGCATTGCGGGAACCTTNATGTACAAAAGCGGCGTGTGGAGCGTGNTGTTCGAAGGCCAGGTGGCAGAGAAGTAACAGAAGACCGAAATGCCCTGATTCGGCCTAATACTTAAACTCCGAGTCGCCAATAAACTCCCGTAGAATACTTGTCCCCGGCACATGCTGGGGCGGGATGGGGGCAAAGTTTGACAGGAAGGACAAAAGGCGCGCGGCTTCGGAGTATTCCTGCATGTCAGGCTTTACCGAGCGGAGCAGGGGTTCGGCGTAGAACTTAAGCACCGGCAGTTCATAATCCAGGGCCGAGTTAAAGGTCACATCAGCAGAGTCCTGAAAGGGGAAGATGTACTTGCGTTCGCCCCGCTGGACGCTTGGCCACATCTGGAACGTCCTTGCGGCCCCGGCTCCCCGGAACTGGTGATCCCGAACCATGCGCCGCAGGAGCCGGTTGTCGCTGGTGGGGACGCGGTTGTGATCGTCCAGGTTGAGCTGGGTGAGGGCCGAAACGTATACCTTGAATTTTGTCTCCCGGTTGATCTTGTGGGTAAGCGCGTCGTTAAGGCCGTGGATGCCTTCTATTATCAGGATGGTTCTGCGGTCAAGGCGTATCTTTTTTCCGCCTTCTTCCCTGCGCCGTCCGGATTTAAAGTCAAACACCGGCAGTGTTATTTCTTCCCCGTCAAGCAGGGCAACGAGCTGCTGGTTAAGGTAGGGAACGTCCAGGGCTTCAAGACATTCGTAATCCGGCTGGCCGTCTTCGTCTTTGGGGGTCTTGTCGGTTCCCACATAGTAGTTGTCAAGGCCTATGGCAATGGGCTCAAGGCCCAGGACATTAAGCGCAATGGAAAGCCGCTTGGCGCTGGTGGTTTTTCCNGAGCTGGAAGGCCCGGCGATTAAAACCGCGCGGACTGAGTCCCTTTTCGCGAAAACCTGGTCGGCAATTTCCGCGATTTTTTTCTCGTGGAACGCTTCGGCGATGCGGATATAATCGCGTATGCTCCTGTCTGACACCATGCGGTTAAGGCGGCCCACTGAATGGACTCCCATGATGCGCCCCCATTTTTTGTATTCCCTGTAAACGGAAAAAATCATGGGGCTGTCTTCAAAAGGCTCAATGTGGTTTCCGGCTCCCGTGACGGGAAAGCGCAGGAGAAAGCCGTCTTTGTACGGCATCAGTTCAAAGGCGTCAAGAAGCCCTGTCCGGTTTACCAGGGGNTAGATGTAAAGGTCAATAAAGCCCGCACATTCGTTGACCATTACTTTTGATTCGCTCCTTTCTTCCANAAGAAGGGCCGTATCGTCCTGGCGGTTTTTCGTGAAGATTTCCATTGCTTCCGCATACGCCATGTAATGGCAGGATATGGCAAGGTCTTCTTTTACCAGNGCCCGCATCNGTTTTTCCAGGTTTTCAATTTCCGTTTTTTCNGGTGTGTGGCCTTCAAGAAAGGTATAGTAGTAGCCGTGCCCCAGGGCGTGGCCTATGTAAAGGCTTCTTTCAGGGAAAAGTTCCCGGGCCGCCACAGCAAGCAGGAAGGCCAGGGAATGGCGGTAAATTTTCGCGCCTTCTGTGGTTTTCATGAGCACCGGCTCAAGGCGGGCGTTTACTTCCAGGCGGGTCGGCAGGGGCAGTACCTCGTTGTTTACCTTAACCGCCGCCAGGGGGGAGGGGAGGGGGCCAAAGTGGGAAATCAGGGATTCTATACTTGTTCCAACCGGGCAGATGTGTTTATGCTCTGTGCCGTCTTCCCGTACTATCGATAGTTGTAAATCATTCTTCATTATTCTAAAGATCTCCTAAAAAACTCTGAATGAGCTCCAGNTTTAAAGAGCGAAGCCGTTCGCTTATGGAAACTTTGTAAATGTGCGGGTTAAGAAAGCGTTTGTAACTCTGGTCAAACGATGCCAGCTCCCTGCGTACCCTTTCCTGTATGTCCGGCAGGGAAGGGGATTCGGCCACCGNCTCTCCGCCGCGCACTTTCTCGGACAACAGGGGCTGCGCGTCGCCCACCAGGGTGTGGGAAAANCGGCGGTAATCCGCCGAAGGATGCCAGAACCAATACGTTTTACCCTTTTCAATGAGGTCAGGCTCTGCGGGGTCTTCCAGGGTCAGCACATCAGATACGCACAGCCCTTCCTTGTCATGTATGCGCCACACCTGTTTGACGCCGGGATTGGTAGTCTTTTCCGGNTTGTCCGAGAACTTGATCCTGGCGGTGAGCCTTCCTGACACATCGTTACTGGCCGCCAGTTTGTATACTCCGGCAAAAGCCGCTTCGTTTCCGCCGGTAACCATCTGCGTTCCCACCCCCCAGGCGTCTACCGGAACCCCCGCGTCGGTAAGGGTCTTGATGATGGATTCATCCAGGTTGTTTGAGACCGAAATCATCGCATCGTCAAGGCCGGCCTCATTAAGCCTTTTTCGCACTTCCACCGAAAGGTAGTGTATGTCGCCTGAGTCAAGGCGCACGCCGAACTTTTTCCCTTTCGCGGCCAGGGTTTTCCCTGCCTTGATGGCGTTGGGCAGGCCGCTTTTGAGGGTATCGTACGTGTCGATAAGAAAAACAGTTTTGTCCGGATACAGCTCGGCGTAGGTGCGGAAAGCCTCCTCCTCGCTCGGGCATGCCATTACCCAGGAATGGGCCATCGTGCCCATCACCGGAATATTGTATTCCTTCCCCGCAAGGACATTGGATGTTCCGGCCGCCCCGCCAATATAGGCCGCCCGGGATGCTGACAGCGCACCGTCCGGCCCCTGGGCGCGGCGCAGNCCGAATTCCATGATATACGCCTTGCCCGCCGCAAGGCANACCCTGGCNGTTTTTGTGGCAACAAGACTCTGAAAATTGATGATGTTTAAAATCATGCCTTCCAGGATCTGACATTCAATGAGCCCTCCGTCAACCCTGACCAGGGGCTCAGTGGGAAACACAACGGTTCCCTCATCCATGGCCCACAGGGAGCCGGAAAACCTGAATGTTGAAAGGTAATCCAGAAAAGCATCCTCAAAGACACCCAGGCCTTTAAGGTACTGTATATCATCTGATGAAAAGGCAAACGATTGAAGTTTTTCCAGCAGGGTTCCAAGGCCCGCGAAAACGGAAAAGCCGCCGTCAAAGGGCTGCCGCCGGAAAACCATTTCAAAAACCGCCCGGTTATTCATCCCCGTTTTCCAATAACCCTGAGCCATTGTAAGGGAATAAAAATCCAGGAAAAGCGCGGAGCTGCCGCTCATTCAAAGTCCTTTGACTCAGCGACGATCACCCCCGCTTCCCCAAGCAGCTTAAACGCCCGCTCCACCGAGCCTTCCGGAATACCCACCCCCCGGACAGCATCGGAGACCACAAAGGTCTTGTAGCCCAGGGCCGCGGCATCCAGGGCGCTGTACAGAACGCAGTAATCCGTGGCAAGGCCGCCCAGCACCAGGGTGTCTATGGAAAGGGCCTTGAGAAATCCGTCAAGGCCGGTAGAGGTTTTGCGGTCATTCTCAAAAAAGGCCGAATACGAGTCAAGGCCGCTGCGAAACCCCTTGCGAAGAATCATGTTCACCGCCTTGAGATCCAGGTCCGCATGGAAATCCGCCCCTTTTCCGCCCTGCACGCAGTGGTCGGGCCAGAGCATCTGACCGCTTACTTCCGGGGTGTCTATCACCTGGCCCGGTGTTTTCCCCGCGTGGGAAGAGGCGAAGGAAACATGACCGGCCGGATGCCAGTCTTGGGTAGCTGCAACCCTGCCGCCCCTGTCCGCGAAAAGAGCGGACAGGCGGTTAAGGGGCTTGACCACCTCGTCCCCCTTGTTAACGCCCAGCGCACCGCCGGGGCAAAAGTCATTTTGAACATCAATAATAATGAGCGCTGAACCGGGAAACCGTATATCCATGTGTTTTCCTCTCCATGACAGTGTAGTTTGATATGGTATTTTACTTTGAAAAAGGAGGGAAAACAAGTGGACAGGAGCATCGCCTTTAGCGTATTCTTCAGGGCCATGTTCTCTGTCTACGGCACATACGTGAACTGGATATTGCTCCAGGGCCCCTCGCCCAGGACATTCTTCCAGGCCGCCGCCGCGTAAAGTTTCTTGCCGCGATCTTCATCGGTAAAGGTGAGCTTAAGAGGGCTGCGGGTTACTGGTGAGCGGTTGACAAGCTCCGACAGGCTTTCCGGCTCTTTATCAAGCAAGGCCCACGCGAAAACCGCGCCATCGGCGCTGTGGGGCCTGGCTCTGCCTTCTGCCCCCAAAATCCTGAAAAGAAAGCTCAGTATACGGGGGCCTTCTGATACCATGACAAATGCAATTTGTTCCTCGGGCTGCTCCAGCGGGGTGCGGGTGCTGTCATGAACGGGAATTCCCATCTCTACCCTTTCTGCGTCGGTGACGGCCTTGTATTGAAGATGCCGTTTAACAAAGGGGCGGAGAAACTCTACAGCCTCCTTTTTGGCAAACGTCCTCTTTTGGGGTGCCTTTGTTGAATCAGAGGTTAACAGCTCCTCGTAGACCTCCTGCCACTTATAAAAAACGGCATGGAACTCTTCCAGTTCATCAGGCGGGATATGATGCCACGCCGGGGAACTTCCCTCTGTTTTCGCCGTGATGTATTCATCCAGGTGCTTAAACCACTTGTGAAACGCATCAATGTTTTGCGGGATATAATCCCCTTTTGCAGCACTCATCTTCAATTCCTCCGTACATGCTAATTTTTTACACGCTCAAATGGCCGCATTATTGAAAACACTGACTACGTTATGGAACCCAATAAGCTCGTCATTAGACCCAATAAACCCGTCATTGGGTCCCATAAGCTCGTTATTAGACCTGATAAGCCCGTTATTAGGTCTAATAAACCCGTCATTGGGCCTAATAAGCTCATTATTGGATCTAATAAGCCCGTCATTAGACCCAATAAGCTCATTATTGAACCTGATAACCTCGTTATTGCCGCCCATAACCGGGAGTCAGTGAATGTTAGTGTTTTGCCGCCTTTGAAACATTGTATTTTGACATAACTAAAACTTAGTTCATGTGGAACCATCTTGCAAGGATTTTTTCAATTTTTGTGGAAAAAGATGTCAGTCAGCGTTTTCTGGTTATTCAATTATCACATTTTCATGTACCTCTGCTGTACAATAATTCATACGCTTCTCTGTTCAGAATTACGCACTGTTCCTCATTTATCTTTAATAGCCTGGTATACTTTTTATCATTGCCGCTTAGTAACGATATATTCTCTTTGGACATTTTTTCCGCCAGATCTATAGAATACAGCCCGCTTTCTTTCAGAATCAGTAATTGGTCTTTTATAATACAAGTGTCCCATATTTTTTCTTCATTAGGAGCCATCTTGTCTTCCCGCAGATAACGCAGAGGCGGCTCAACGCAAAAGGTTAATACGGCCTGTTCGCTCATGTTATTTTCATTTCCGATTATGGAAATATGCTGGCAAGCGCCGCGGCACATCCCCACGGTTGATGAAAAGAGCATGATCCAGTTTTCATGTATATCCCCTTTTCTTATATGTTCATACGTTCCGTTATCCGGCAATTCATGTGTTGCCATATGCCCAGGGCTGCTTGGTATGGTAATGTCATATTTAAACAGGTATTTGGGAAAAACGATATTGTCAACCAGAATTAATTCATTGTTCCGTATCAATATATCGTCAATGGATTTACCTTCTATTGACTGCAGGGGCAGTTCAACTTCGTGCGCGTTAAAGTTTAAGTTTTCCAGATCCATAACGGAAAACATCTCGCCTTTTTTCCGGTTATACTGCCCGCCCAAATAAACAACATTGTCCCTGGAATTAATACAGGCAAATTTGTATTCCGGTTTTCTTGCCAATTGCTTCCCCCATTCGTCAAATATTTTTAACCTGTGTGATTTTACTTTGCCGCCAAAGCACAATGACACAAACAGGCGGTTTTTCAAAAATACGCTTTTGGACGCAAATGGAACGTCTATTTTACTGACTACTTTAATCGTGTTATTCTCTAGCGCGGCTATGACGCTCCTGTCTTTTTGGGGAATAACGAAAAGTTTAGTTTCTTCTGTCATATTATGTCCTCCTGAAAAGTGTATTTTTTTATCCTTGCAACGAAGCTTCCACTTCGGCTTTCAAATGCTCCGGCACATGCTCAAGCGCACCGGCGTCCTCTTGTAGCGCCGCGAGGCACAGCTCCACTGTCTTTAACTTTTCCGGTACGCACTTGAGGGCGTGTCCGTTCAGCTTCACTGCCGCAAGGCAGAATTCCGCTGTCTCCAGTTTTTGGGGGACATGCCAGTAGCCCTGCTTTACAGCTTCAAGATACATTTCCTCGCTTCGCAGTTCTTTGGGGACATAGCCAAGCGCCTGACATTTGGACTTTACCGCCGCAAGGCATAAGTCGCCGGTTCGCAGTTCTTCCGGCATATATTGGAGCGCAAAGCCGTCTTCCGTAACCGCCGCAAGGCAGAGGGCAGCGGTTTTTAGTTCATCCGGCACATGTTCCAGCGCACCGCCGCTTGAGCTGACTGCCGCCAAGCACAGCTCCGCCGTCTTGTACTCGTCAGGCACATGCCGCAGCGCAAAGCCGCAGGACTTTACGTTTTCAACACGCATGGTTTCTGTTACCAGCGCCAGCGTCGTGCCGCCTGAGCAAACCGCCGCCATGCACAGCTCCGCTGTTTTGAATTTCTGTGGCACATATGCAAGCGCGTCGCCGTGGCTCCTGACCGCCGCAAGGCAGAATTCAGCCGTAATAAAATGCTTTGGCACATGCTTAAACGCGTCGCCGCTATTCTTGATTGCCGCAAGGCACAGTTCCTCTGTCATGAACTGCTCCGGCACATATTTAAGCGCGAACTCGCCAGGATGGCTGGTAACCGCCGCAAGGCATAGTTCCGCCGTAACAAGACTGGGGGGTACAAACTCAAGCATAGTGCCGCCCAGCTTTACCGCTGCCATGCACAGTTCCGCTGTTTTTAGTTCGTCGGGTAAATACTTAAGCGGATTTGCTATTACACATTCCTCAATAGCCTGAAGGCACAATTCCGCTGTTTTGAATTCATCCGGGACATACGCAAACGCAAAGCCGGACGCCTTTACCGCAGCACGGCACAGTTCCGCTGTTTTGTATTCATCCGGTATATGTTCAAGCACACTGCTGTTCTGTTTGACAGCTTTAAGGATAAATTCGCGGCTTTTGAATTTTTCCAGTATGGTTTTAATCCTCGCCGCATCGTGCGAACTCTTCAACGCCGCAAGGCCCATCTCTTCTGTTATAAATTCTTCCGGCACTAGATCAAACATCCGGCTGCTTTTCTTTACCGCCGTATGATACACTTCGGCGGTTTTAAACTCATCCGGCACATATTCAAGAGCGTCGCCTTTGGACGTAACGGCCGCAAGGCACATATTTTGCGTTACAATGTTTGCGGGCACATACTGCAGCGCGTATCCGTTGGATGTAACTGCAGCAAGGCACAAGTCATGCGTTTTATGTTCGTCTGGCACATATTGCAGCGCGGCCTTTTTCTTGTCATCCTCAAAACTTCCCCCCCGCTCCGGTTCATCGTAATAATAGCCATTATCCGATTTTACCGCCGCAAGGCACAGCTCCGCTGTCTTTAGTTCGGCATCGACGTGCTTTAGATCCGGGGTATATGTTTGTACGGCGTAAAGGCACAGTTCCGCTGTCCTGTGCTCTTGCGGGATATGCTCAAGAACCGGGCCAAGTCTTTTCGCCGCCGCAAGGTACAGCTCCGCCGTCCGCAGTTCAAGAGGGACGTGGATAATGTCGGGGGCGTAATGTGTTACCGCCTCAAGGCACAAGCTTTTAGTTTTAAGATTTTCAGGCACATGTTTAAGCACATATCCAAAGCCCTCCATGTCAGACTTTATCGCCGCAAGGCATATCTTCTCTGTGCGCAGCTCCTGGGGAACATACTCAAGGTTTATGCCTAAGCTTCGTACCGCTTCAAGGCAGAGTTTTTCTGTCCTCAATTCTTTGGCTACCCGCGGAAACACGCCGATAATGCCAAAATCTTTTGCCACTTCCCAGGCTTCTTCTTCCGTGGTGATATCTTCTGATTCTGTTTCTTCCATTAAAATTTCATTAACTCCTGCTGACACTATATCCTCCTTATTCGTTATGATTATTATGGCAATCGTACTTGGAAAAAAGTCCAGCCGCCTCCTTCCACGGGCATCGGACTCCAGATAGTTTTGTAACGTCCGCGTTTTGCAATGATACCCGTTATCAATGTATCACTGTTTTCTTTCCGCATTTCTTCCAGTAATGACATTGCTTTAAGCCCGCAATCCACTTCCAGCATTTTTTCGATACCAAGGACGGCCAGGAACTCCTTTTGTTCCAGCAGGTCAAAGCGCATGCCTGTGGTATAGTCCCGGGCTTTTTTGGAGTAGCTGCCCGCTGTTATACAGACGCCTCTGTCGGCTCTCAGTTCCCTGACGCGGGAATGAAAATCAAGGAGCGCCTGCTTCTCTATAACCTCCTGGCTGCGGAAAAACCTGAAGAGGATTGTATTCGTTGCCAGCTCCGGGTGGGCTGCTGACGGAGAAGCCAGCCTGGATCGTCCTTTGGGGTAAACCGATGCCAGAATATCCGCGCATTCGTCGTTGTGCATTATAAAATGCAGGATCATTCCCCTGGGAAAATAAGCCGTTGTGAATTTTCGGCATAATGCGGCAAAGCCATCAGGAGGAGCCGTTAGGTATAACTGTAAATTCTTGTCGACATGTTCCGCCGCGGGGGATTCGCCTGCAGGGCGGAGCAAATCATTGTGACCCCCAAACGAACCGCATGAGGTGTCTATAAAGGGAATTTCTTTTACGGGTTCATGCATACTGTTATTGCCCCCTAATCTTCCAATAATTCCTTTGTTATGACATCGGCAATGCTTTGGTGAAAATACGCCGACACTTTCATGAGCATAATTCGCGGGTTATCTCCGGCGCATATCGAAAGGACGGCCACTTTTTTCGCGGCGGCAATGTTTTTTTGCACCGGGTCGTTTTCGCGCTCAACCATTCTGTCAAGAATCGCGGCAAAATATCCATGCTGCTGATCAAAGATAATGCCGCTGCCAATGCCGCTGTTAACGATAATGGAAAGGCCGTACTCAAAGACATCCTGCTCATCTCCTGCGTCCAGGCGGCTTTCAAGGGCTAAAAGTCCTTCATGGCGCGCCACTTCGCTCATTTCCACCGCCCTTCTGGCAAAGCGGATTTCTTCGCGCTCGCCTTCGCTCTGTATCGCGGCGGAAAAATCAATGGCGGAAAAAGCATCCTCATCGCCGTAACGGTATTTTTCCCAGGCGGCGTCTACCGGGTTGTCTTTAAGGTCAATCATGAAGTTCAGGCAGAAAATAAGCTGGGGCGTTGTAAAACGATAATAATCAGAATCAAAACCCCGTATACATGCAGCGGCTTCGGCGGCTATGCCCATAAGTTTCCTGCGGTAAAAATCCGGCTCGCGTTCTATTTTGGGAGCCAGTATGCGGCGGATGAGTTCGGCATCGGTGCCGTCTACTGCCAGGCGCAGTCCATCCCTGAAAATATCATGTGCCAAAGTATCAATTTCTTCCTCCAGCGCCAAAAGGCCTTCCCGCCTTGACTTGTCATTAAAGCGGGCAACGGTTTCCAGCAATTTGAAATAGTGGTTGACAAAACTGCGGTAAGAAACGGACGCTTCCCGCGGAATAATCGCAATCCGCTTTGCGGCGGTAAAACCCTCCAGCGAAGCAACAGACTGCGGAACAGAAAAAACAGAGCTTCCAAGCAGGTTGAGCGATTCCAGGGAAGCAGCCTCTACAATGCTGTCAGGCAGGCGTTCAAGGGAGATTGCTTCGTAAAGATCCAGACGCTTTAGGTTTTTCAGGCTGCCTATGCTTTCCGGCAAAGCCTTAAGGGAAGGCGAAGAGGAAATAGTTAGATAGTCTAAATGCTTCAAATTGCCGATGCTTTCGGGAATCTTCTCCAAAGAATAAAAATTCCGAATCAGCAGTCTCTGTAAATTTTCCAGATTGCCTATATTATCCGGCAGGGCTTTAAGGTTTTCGTTGCCGTAAAGATGAATTTCAGTAAGAGCGCTCAGGCTGGTTATGCTTTCCGGCAGTTGGTCAAAAGAAGAATCATAAATTTCAAGCGAGCTTAAATTTTCCAGATCGCCTATGCTGTCCGGCAGGGCTTTAAGGCCTTTGCAGTTATGCAAAAAAAGTTTTGTTAAAGACCGCAGTTTGCCCAGCCACTCAAGCGATCCGAAAGAATTTCTGAGGTCAAGGCGCAGGTTCGTCAAATTTTTCAGTTCGCCGACGCTTTCCGCCAAAATGCTTAGATCATTCTTCCACTTTATTGAAAGTCGTGTCAGGGATTGCAAAAGCGCGAAGTTCCCGGGCAGGTGTTCAAGCGCCGCGCCAATGCTCAAACTGGTCAGGTTTTTTAAAGCACCTATGCTTTCCGGGATTGCTTTTGCGTATTGTATATCCAGGGTTTTCAGGCCGCTTAACCTTTCCAAAAGCGGTAAATGGGCATCACTGTTGCTGTAGTAAACATACAGATTTTCGATATTGCCCGGTTCAATAAACTCAAGAAGCACGGGCAGCAGATCGCCGGGAATGTAAAGGGAGCGGAGGCGGGCCAGTTCGGCGCGGCGGTTTTCAACGATTTCCAGGGCTTTTCGCAGCTGCAGCTTTTCTTCTGCCGTGCCGTATATATAAAGATGCCCGCGTTTTCCCGCGCACGCATCTTCAATATCGTCAGCTAGGCTTCTTGCTATTCTGGCCGGTTTGCTGCCAGGTAAGTCCGGGGGCGCAAATTCGCCCTCAATATCATCCCAGATAAAATCCACCACTGTTTTGACCATACGCATTTGTGACTTTTCGCTTTCTTCCCGGCTCGTGCCCTTTGCGTCTTCAAGCCCTGTTTTAAGCTGTGCCGCTGTGGGCTTTGACAGGTTGCTAAAAACCTTGTCCCGCAGCGCCGTGTCCGCTGTTGTTAACGCTTTAACAATCGTCTGATAAGCGGTTTGGCGCAAAACCGTCTGTAAAGAGCTGTCGCGCAGCGTGATAATGTCCTTAAAGGTAAATTTTTTCATATCATGTTCCTCCTGTCAATATTTTTGTTTCACCGGCTTCTTCTGCGCCTTCACTCATTCGCCTTCCCCTGTTTAATTACCGTGGCTTTTAGTGTATCCAAATTTACGCAGTTTAACTGCCCGCCGTATGCAGCAGCGCCGTCTATGCCGATTTTGTCTTCGTATTGCGGGCATATCCAAATATCGTCTGACATCTTCTGGCCCAAAGAAGCCCTGATGTTTCTGACAGGGGTATGCCCGAATATGGTGATATAGTTTTCTATTCCTTTGAAACAATAGAATTCTTCTCTGCTCCACAGGAATTCAACAGGCTTCATTTTATTTAACGATTCGATGGTTGACGGCAGTTTTTCCAGCCAGAGGGCATTGTATCCGGCATGTGATAAAATGTATGAATCCAAAACAATGCACATGTCCCAGGTTTTCATGTCATCCATAATATTCCTGTACAATGCCGGGTCGTCTTTATGGAGTTTATCAACGGCCAGGCGGGTTACTTCCCCGTTGTTTTTTTGCCAGGAATCTTTGCTTGCGGCATTGGGGCCGTTATCGGCATAATCAAGCAGGAATTCCTCATGGTTGCCCATAAGGGGTATGATGTTGTCATTCTCATAAATATGGGTAAGCAATTCAACCGGCTTTGGGCCGCGGTCTATGGTATCGCCCAATATATACATGGTATCTCTGCCTGTAAAGTTGATGCGCTTCAGCAATTCCATAAACTCATCAAAGCAGCCGTGCAAGTCGCTGCAGCAGTATTTCATGTTCGTCCTCCCTGCAAAAAATAAAGTTCATTGGGCTTTTCTCTGGCCTTTCTCCATAATTCAATAAAGTCTTCGCGATCAATGTAGGTGCATCCGAATCTTCTTTTGTACACATTATTGGCCGGGCTTTCATCCGTTCCAAAATTGCAGAACGCGTACTTGTTGTCCTTTAAATAGCGCAGCATCAACGCAATCTGTACCGAACCGGCGGACGGCTCGCTGTGAAACCCTGAGTAACTCGTATATATTTTGCCGGCTGCAATTCCTACTTCTCCGGCTGCCAGCTCGCCGTTTTTGTATACTTCAAATGAAACGGCTTTTACCCTGTAGTTTTTTTCGTTTAAGTTTATGAGCGTTTCTTTTAGGGGCGGCGTTATCCATATATCTCCGTGATGTTCTATAATTTTATTCAGGGTCGTTTTAAAATTGTTGTTTACTTTTAACTCGTACCTGTCTGCGATTCGTCTTATTGATTTGGATATATGCAGGTTCTCAAAAAAGAGCACAGTCTGAATGGGCCAGATACTCATGAGCGGAAAAAAATCCAGTTTATCCGGATCAAAGTCAAACGATAAGGTCTCGTAGTTTAAAAAATCCGATGTAATGTAAAAGCCGGCATACATAAACTCGCTGATAAACTTTTCAGAAAACGAAAGCCCAATTCCCATATCCATTCCGTTATATTTATGGGAGGAAAGCAGCCTGTCAATAATCGCATCGGGATCGCAGCTTTCGGAAACGATAAAATCGCCGTTTGAATTATGGATAAAGGTATCACGATACTTGGGTAATTGCAAAAGATAACGCAGTTTTTGAACCAGGGAATATTTTTTTACTTCGCGCATAGTGTACTTTCCTTTTATACGGCAAACACAATACTGAATTACTGTCTGCACAGCATATCGGCCCGTTTCATAAACTCATTGGAGAGCCGCTTTTCCCACCTGATCGCAAAACTGACAGGCAGCGGCGAATCCCTGAACTCTTTGAGCAAGGCCTGAATCCCCCGTATATTGGGGTTTTTGGTTACGTTTGCAACACTGCCGTTTATTTTGGCAATTACCGCCTGGGAATCCGTGGTGAGAATGTAATTGTCAGGGCGGCTTTTGGCATATTCCAGCGCGCGGAAAATGCCTTCTGATTCTGTGTCGTCATTGCTTGTTGAGGCGGAAATGCCGAATACCCCCGATTCTTCAAAAATTACCGTGTTGTCTTTTACCACCACAAAGGCCCACTTTTCAGGGCCGCCGTCAGTGTAAATATAAACATATTTTTTGGACGGCATAATTTCTCCCGCAAAAACCTATTTGACGCCTTCTATCGAAGGAATCCAGAAGTTCTTTAATTCCTTGTATTCGATCTTGTTGAAAAGTATTTCAAGATCGGCGTTTTCCTTTACCGCTTCAAACAGGAACGATGAAAGCAGTTTATGGTTTTCAAGGACATGCATCGCGTAACGCTTTTTTGCTTCTTTTGGATCATCCGCGCAGTCCCGCCTGCAGTCCTGATAATGGGCGGACGCTTTCGCGCAAAGGGCTGCCACGGCGTTTCTGAAGTCTGTCCACTGGGCAATAATTTCTTCCGTTCTTGCGGTTATTTCAGGCCAGGCGGCCAGGGCATCGTCAATGCTTCCCTGTTTGATTGCGTCAAAAATACGGGCGTCAGAAAAATGGTCTTCCCCTTTCATAAAAAAGAGACTGCGGTAATGATCTGTTTTGATTTTTACCCGGTTAAAGTTCCCGTCCTGTACGACAACCCCTTCCTGGTCGTTGGTATCAACGGACTTGCAATACTCAAGAACTTCTTCGATGTTTTTGAAGCGGTATATTTTCGGGGTTGCAAAACTCATGCCGAAATTTTCCGCGGCCCATTCCGGGGTATGCTCTCGGCCCTGGCTGTCGCGGCAGCCCAGAAGAAAAAGTTTTGTTTCCCTGTAGGGGACGATAATTCTGTTGTACGGGGATGTCAGTTCAAACATAAACGTCCAGCCCTCTGGCAGGCGCTTTATCTCGTCCTCGTGGCCGCGCAGGGCGTAATCCCGCAGGGAAGCGAAGGTATAGGGCGGGGGGAGCTGCTCGTCGGTCTGTGCGGGGAACAGTTCCGGCACTTCTACATGTATGTCGAAACTTCCGTTGGTCGTCCACAAGTCATTGCCAGGCTCTTTCAGGAGTTTCAGCAATGAACCGTCAACTTTATCGCGCACATACAAGGTATTGTTCCAGTCGATAGGGTCGGCACCGTTTTCCCCGTAGTTCATGAATTTGAAAAACGGCATGAGGTACGGTTTTAC
>JGI24694J35173_10001175_pt1 | contig 24225 bp, 21 predicted proteins | sample TergutCo191P1_FD_35173 | JGI IMG/M metagenome (IMG submission 35173) | reverse complement strand
TTTGATGAGGCGATTCCTCCTGTTAAAACATTTTTAAAAGTCATGTTAAAGCGGCTTGAAGAAGGAGCCCCTGTTCCGTTAAGCGGGCCTGTATTAATGATGAGCATCGCTGCAGGATCAAGAGCGTCCAGGCCTTTCGGCGTCAGATCGAGTAACAGCCGCGCCGCAAGCGCTTTGCCGCCGAAATATTTTTTATAATAATCTTCACTGATTGGGAAGGACTCTGTTTTCCCCGAGGCAAGATCGATTTTCGCGTAAACAGGCAGTGTCAGGCAGGCTCTTTTTTGTTTCATGCTGAAGCCTCAATATTAACTTTACCGGATTCAAAAAGCTCCATAGATATAGCGGCAAGCGGACAATGCGATTTACAGATTCCACATCCAACGCATTTATTAGGGTGCTTTAATTCGGCGAATACATTGATATCTCCGCGAAACTGCGGCAATGAAATCTGTAATGCGCCTGGCGTACAGTCATGAACGCATATTGAGCAGGCGCTGCAGATTTCCTTATTAATAACAGGTTTTAACCACTGCGCGCGTTTTTCCGGAACGCAGATTTTCCCGGAACTATCAGAAACCGCGCCCTTTTGGCAAATTCTTCCGCAGATGCCGCATTCAACACACCGTTTTGCGTTTATAATATGGCGTGAGTTTTTACCTTCGTTTCGCGTAATTGCGAATACAGGGCACAGCTTTGCGCAGGCAGTGCAGCCGCTGCATTCTTCACCTATGTTATACGCCATTTAACAGTTCCTTTATTTTACCTGCATGCATTTTTCAATCATTGCGCCGAACCGTTTTTTGTTATATATAACCGGCACAGGATACAGCGGATTACATTCTTTTCCTGCCCATTTAATCATCTGCGGAATATCATCATTTTTAATACAGTCAAAACCTGCGGGGATTCCCATTTTTTCATTCATTGTATAAACCGCGTCAATAAAGATACGCGCTTTTTCCGCGTAAGTCTTTGAATTATTTTTTGATACAAGTTCAGCCGCTTCCGCAAGACGAGCGAGTTTTTTATGAACTTTTTTTCCGTAATCTTCCAGTACTTTTGGAAGGATGACAGCGTTCGCAAGACCGTGCGGAGTATTATAAAGCCCTCCGAGTGTATGCGCGATGGCGTGGATATTTCCGACACAGGCGCGGGTAAACGCGAATCCCGCTTTGTATGACGCTTGCAGCATCGCCTGACGCGCCTCGATATTTTTTCCGTCTTTATATACTTTTTCCAAGTTAGCAAAAATTATTTTAACCGCGTCAAAAGAAAACTGAACGCTCTCGCACGTATTGTATGTCCAGCCAAGATACGCTTCGATTGCGTGGGTCAGCGCGTCCATTCCCGTCGCCGCCGTAATCAAAGGAGGAAGGCCTGTTGTCAGTTCAGAATCGAGTATCGCATAACGCGGGACAAGACATAAATCCATAATGGCGTATTTGTGGCGAGTTTCAGTATCGGTAATTAAAGCCGCGACAGTTGTTTCGCTGCCTGTTCCAGCGGTAGTCGGAATCGCGATAAAGGGAGGAATCTTTCTTAAAACCCTCAAAAGGCCTCCCATCTGGTTTACGCTTTTTCCGGGACGGACAACACGGGCCGCCGCGCCTTTTGCGGCATCCATCGCTGAACCGCCTCCCAGCGCGATAAACCCGTCGCATTTCTGATCAATGTACAATTTTTGAATTTTATTAACGGTATTCACCGAAGGATTCGGCTCAACATCGGTATAAACCAAATACGGATATTTTGCTTTTGCAAGCACGTCAATAACACGCTGCGCGACGCCGGCTCTTACAAGTCCGTCATCTGTTATGATCATTGGTTTTTTCACATTCCGTTCCTGCAAAAGTTCAGGAATCCTGTTAACACTGCCCGGCCCCTCTATCGGGACCGCTTTCCTCCACGGAAGAAGACGAGCCCCAAGGTTAAAGAAAAATTGAAATATCCTGCAAAATATTACAAACATATCGACCTCCAAAAAAATAAGGTGATAAAAGCGACCGGCATCAACTGTTCAAGTATGCGAAATTACCGGCATTTAGTAAAGAGTGCCGAGAATGAATTTATTCGATAATACGTTATTTGATAAAAGCTAAACAAGTTGTCTTACATGCCTAATAATTTTATTCTGCCAAAAACCCGTATTCATAAACTTTTGGCTGTATCTTTTCTGCCAGTTCTTTAAGAGAATTACGCAAACCATTGATTAACGAATTATAATTATCATCACCGCTTTTATTGTTCATTTTACCGCTTTCATCATCTCTGCCTTGAAAGAATTCACGAATGTCATAAAACCCTGCATTTACATTTGCTGTCGGTTGTGAGTGATAATACTGCCACAATTTTTTTCCTGCTTTAAATACAGCTTTTGCTTCGGCGGAGAATTTTAAAGCTTTGTATTTTGGCAATAACTCAGGGAATAATTCATTATATCCGTCATTCCCTATTTTGCCTTTAATAAAATCAGACATGAAATGGCTTTCAAAATTGTTTCTCGCATTTACTTCTTCTTCTGTAAAAGGTATCCAATGGTTTTTACCGTAACCTGATTGTATATTGTTATTAAAAATCATATATGTAAAACAATCATTTTGGAATTCGATGTCATTTTTCCAATTATCATTTGGATATAAAAATTGTTCTCTGTCATTTAACCAATCCGCAGGGATTACTTTTCTTACGGTGAAAGATACAGCGACATTTATTAAATTTTCACATGAAATATATACATGCAATCCGCCGCCTGATTTTGTATCTATTATATTATCAATGAACACCCCTCTTTGATTTTGAAAATCACAACCACGAGCGGCAAAATGACCAAATATAGATTTTTTATTTTTTTCCGATATAGTAAATTCTGTTAATAATTTTTTTCCGTCAATGCTGCATATTGTTTTTTTTCCTATAAACACACTGTCTCTGTCGTAAACATCACTTTTAATCTTTTTAAATTTTTTACTATTTTTTTCTAAATCCCAAATATGAAAACCAATTGGAAATTTACCAACGACATTATCAAATGTATCAGCGGGGACAATAAAAAGTTTTTTTAATTCAGCTTTAAAAACATCTCTGAAATTTTCAAAATTTGACGCTTGTAAAACTTTTAATTTTGAAAAATTGCCGATTTTACATCCTTCAATTTCTTTATATATTCTGATTAAAAATTGAGCATATATTTCATTGCTTGCTTTACCCAACTGCTCGAAATAATTTATATAGGTTTGATTATTTGTTGTTGTTCCGCTTTTATTCGCGCCTGTTCCAACTCTTTGTTTTACATTACCCGCTTCAGCATAAGGCGGATTGATATATATAATCAATCTTTTCCGTTTCTTATCATTCTTAATAATATCCAGTAAACCTTTTGGCAATTTTAATAAATCATCATTTAGAAAATCGAATTGAAAAATATGATCTTCAAGTAAATTCGCGCCGTTTTTTATACGTTCTTTCATAACGTCAACATCGGCTTTATCAAGCGTGGATGCCCAAATATTGTATTTATTTGTAAGCCCTGCTAATAAATTTCCTGTGCCGGCTGCACAATCCCATATATAATATTCATCCTGCCAGTCTTCGCCGAAAACATCATTTAAATATTTTTGGGATAATTCAACCCATTGTCTTGGAGTAAAGAATGAGCCTTTGCGTTCTCTTATATCCTGCGGAACCAATAAATCCCTTCGGTTGATAATATAATCCCAATATTCTTCAAGCGGCGGCCGTTCATATTTTATCCAAAAAGCGTTATGAGATTTTTTATTGTCATTAAAACCTACTTCTTTATACAGTGAAAATCCTACGTCATCAAATTTTTTATCAAACTTATACTGGTTATTCATTAAGACAACGAACAACTTATCTTTTAAAGTATAGTTATCTTTTGATAATAAATCAGCAAGAAAAAAATCACCGTCAATAATACCTGACTTTTTAACTTGATTCCAATCAATAGCGATACTCTTTTTTACATTCTCAAACCACTTGTTATATATAATTACAAAGTTATTTTTATTAACTTGAAATTTTGCGGTAATATTACCTGCTACAAGATTTTTATTTATAAAATTAATAATTTCTTTTTTATCGATATTAAAATTAAAAATGACAATATTCTTTTTTGATAACGCTTCGACTTTCTTTTCTGTTTTTTTAAAATCAGGAGAAGCGTAATTGCTTGGAGTTATATTCCAATTAATATCACTATCACTGAATATTGGAAGTATATCGTGAAACGGAACAAACGCTATTTTTGATGTGTCAAAACAAGCGATAAAAAGCGGCGGCAAATGATCGCCTTTTTCATAAGTTTTTTTAATTGTTAAAATTAATTGAGTAAGCATTGGATAAATTTCCGCAATGCCTTTTTTACTTTCAGCCCATAAATAATGGCGCGTCCAAATATTGCCTTTTAATGTTTTAGCTTCTGTTACTATAAAATCAATATTATCTATATTTGGTTCATACGCGTATTTGGCGCTATTAAAAAAATCGCGAAAAACTGCGGCTTTAAATGTTTCCTCTTTTTGTATATCGCTGTAAACAGCATTTCTTGATTTTGGCGTTATTTCGCCGGAAACATCGTTGTGAGCAGCTTTCCTGGGGTTTGTTTCCGCTTTTGCCATGAATAATAATTATAACACAAAACATGTGTTGAAAAACATATAAAAGGTTAGCCGCTCTTGACACAACCTATACAATAGTATAGTATTATAACATGGGAACAATTGCCATCGGAACAAGCGGCTATTCGTACAATGAATGGGTAGGCCCCTTCTACCCTGAAAAAACAAAACAGGATGATTTTCTGGCGTTTTATGCCGGACGGTTTTCTACGGTCGAACTCAATTTTTCATACTATACCATGCCGACGTCTGAGCAGCTTCGCCGCATGATGGAAACCGAAAACGCCCAAAACCTCACCTATTCGATAAAGGCGCCTCAATCTTTAACGCACAAGGTAGATCCCAATAAGTGGAAGGACGAAGCGAAAACATACCTTACAGCAATTGAACCCCTGCGGGAAGAGGGAAAATTGGACGCGGTCTTGTTTCAATTTCCGTATTCATTTCATTATGAGGCTGAAAGCCGCCGCCACCTCGCGAATCTTCTTACGGAATTTTCAGGCATTCCTTCCGCTGTGGAATTCAGGAATAACGAATGGGACAGCAACCGCGTCATTGACGAGTTCAGAAAACGCAATATCGCATATGTTTCCACCGATTCGCCTGACTTAAAAGGGCTTCCCCATGTTCTGGATGTTCTGACCGCTCCTTTTGCGTACTTTCGCATGCACGGGCGCAACTCGGACAAATGGTGGGGATCAGACAGCCGCACAAGGTACGACTATCTTTACAACGATGATGAGCTGAAAGGAACGGCGGAAAGAATAAAGCGCATTGTAGTAAAAGCCGACAAAGTGCTCGTCTACTTTAACAATCACGCAAGGGGACAGGCAGTGAAGAACGCCGCCGCNTTGAAAAAAATTTTTGAAGAAGAATNAACCGTCCCCTTCCTCATGATATGAGCGTTGAAAAGGAGTTAATAATTACTTTTGGAAAATGTCATTCATTTAAATCTGATAAGTTTTCGTTCCATAGTGGCGTGTCTTGATGACTGTTCGCTTCTCAACCGCCCTTATGTAATCGCGGGCAGGATCGGCGCTCAGGATGTGGCGCAGGACGTATCGGCTGCCGCGCTAAAAGAAGGAATTTATTCAGGCATGCCGCTTGCCGCAGCCGGGCGGCTTGTAAAGAATTTGACAATCGTACATTCCGATCCGGCTTCCTGTTTCAGGGTAAATACGGAAATCGAAAATGTAATAAGCCGTTATGCTCCCGTGTGGCAAAATGACGGTAATGGAAATATTTATCTTGACATCAGCGGAACTCAGCGTCTTTTCGGCCCTGCTTCAGAGCTTGCGTGCCGTATTCAGAATGAAATTCTTGACAAAATAAATATTGAAGCGGCCGCGGCGGCAGGCGCAAACAAGCTTGTCTGCAAGGTCGCAAGCAGGGCAATCCGCCCGGAAGGCTTTATCGAAGTGCGTCCCGGAGAGGAAGCAGTATTTCTCTCCCATCAGGATATTACTCTTCTGCCGGGCCTCGGCCCTTCATTGATGAAAACTATTCGCGTAACGGGCTTTACGGGAATCGGAGAGCTTGCCGCGTTATCTGACAATGAAGCGCTGTCTTTGTTCGGCAAAAAGGGAATTCTTCTGCGCGACAGCGCGCGCGGCATCGACAATTCCCATGTCGCGGCGGGAAAGCGATCCTTCGAAAGCCGCGCGGATTTTCCAGAAGACGTGACAGACGAGACAGTGCTGAAAGGAGCCTTAACATCTCTTGCCGAACACTCAGGGCTTGAAATGAGGAGGGACAAACTTGGAGCGACGGAAATAAGCTTAAAGATTTTTTACGCTGACGGAGTAATCGCCGAAGGCAAAGAGAAAACGCGCTGTCTCTTCATACTCGATCGCGACATTGCCGCCGCGGCTCAGAGAATTTATCAAAAGGCGGTTGTACGGCGCATCAGCATACGATCCGCTTCCCTTTTTCTGGGAGGGCTTATTCCTCTCGGCTTTGAACCGGATCTTTTTGAGCCTGAAACGGAGATAAAGAACCGGAAACTTCAGGAGGCGGCGGATAAAATCCGAAACCGCTACGGAACGGGAAAAATCACGCGGGGCATTGTCCTTGCGGCATCTTCGGGAAATAAAACGTTAAGCGCAATCAATTTTCCCAAACGGATTGAGGCTTGCGCATTTTAAAATTTTTATGGAAACAAGATTAGGTTTGGTTTCAGCTTATTCATTTCTCTACGGTGTTCATAAGAGCGGCGCTTTGCTTGATAAGGCGGCTTCTTTTGGGGTAAAAACAGCTTCTATATGCGACTTAAATAATCTTTACGGATTACACAGTTTTCTGGAGTCCGCCAAAGAGCGCAATATCCGCGCGGTTATCGGAACAACTCTTGTCTGGAATGAGAATAAAACTCTCCATAATTCCCCGCTTGTTTCTCATTCCTCATTTTTAACTCCTCATTCTTCATTATCCCTTCATTGTTTCGCGGAAAACCGCGAAGGCTTCTCCCGGTTATGTGAAATTCTTTCAATACGAAACAAGGATTGTAAAATTTTTAATCCCCTGCCGCTGCTTCTTGAAAACTCCTCCGGTCTTGTTCTTGCGTCTTTTAAAGAGATTGTGTTAAAAAAACTTGCCGGAAAAGTCAGGCATCTTTTCGCGGCGGTTACTCAGGATGATTTAAGCTGCACAGGCGCGCACAGGCAGTTAAACCTTCCTCTCGCTTTTCTTGATACTTCGGCGTTTCTTAAAAAAGAGGATCACAGCGTTCACAAAGTGTTACGTGCAATCGGACTGAACAAGACTGTTGGCAGCCTTGTTCCATCGGATTTTATTCCCGAAGGAAAGAGCGTTCTTAAACCGGACCTTTCAGGACTGCTTGATTCGTGGCCGGAAGCTGCCGCTGGAACATCAAAAATAGCGGAACTTTGCTGTTTTAATGAACTTTTTAACGGATTTATTTTTCCCGCTTACGAAGAGGACACTTCACAGCATGCACAGTGTTCACAGCAAACTGCTGTATCTGAATTAAGGCGGCGCGTATATAAGGGAGCTGTCCGGCGCTATGGAGAGTTAGGTGACATGGAAACCGACCGCATTGAATTCGAATTAGAGGTAATTGAAAAAATGGGATTTGCTCCTTATTTCCTGCGCATGGACGATATTGTCAGCCTGACGAGCCGCACATGCGGGCGCGGGTCGGGAGCCGCTTCCATTGTTTCATACGCGCTGGGAATAACAAATGTTGATCCTGTCGCGTATAACCTTTATTTTGAGCGCTTTCTCAATCCGGCGCGCCCTGATCCGCCTGATATCGACGTTGATTTCGCCTGGGATGAGCGCGATGAAATCATTAAGGCTGTAATAGAAAAATCCGGCCCTGATTACTGCGCACGGGTGGCGAATCACAACTTTTTCCGTTCGCGCTCTGCGTTACGCGAAACCGCGAAAGCTTATGGTTTTGCGGACGCCTCAATATCGCGGCTGGAAAGAAAAATATTCGATTTCAGGGAAAAAGAAGAAAATATTGAGCCTTTATGGCGGGAAATATACCGCATAGCCGCGGAAATTGAAGGTCTTCCACGGGGGCTTAGCATGCACTGCGGCGGCATAGTAATAACGCCCGGGCCCATCAGCCGTTACGCGCCAATTGAAAAATCACTGGAAGGTTTTCCCCTTCTTGCGTGGGAAAAGGAAGGGACGGAAGCCGCCGGATTTGTAAAAATTGATCTTTTGGGCAACAGATCGTTAGCTGTCATACGAGACGCGCTTGTCAACCTTGAGGAAAACGGAACAGGCATTGATCAGGATGCATGGCGTCCTGTTGATGACAAGCCGACAATTGAAGCGCTTGCGCGCGGCGACAGCATCGGGGTTTTTTATATTGAAAGCCCGGCCATGCGCCAGCTTCAAAAGAAAACCGGAGCCGGTGATTTTGATCACATCGTTATTCATTCAAGCATAATCCGCCCCGCCGCGAACAGATTTATTTCAGAATATGTAAAAAGGCTTAAAGGGGTAAAATGGACTCCTCTGCATCCGCGCCTTGAAAAAATACTAAAGGAATCGTACGGCATCCTGTGTTATCAGGAAGATGTGAGCAAAACCGCCGTTGCGCTCGCCGATTTTGACGAGGTAAGCGCGGACAAGCTGCGGAAAATAATAGCAAAAAAAGCCGGCGCCGAAAAATTAAAAGTGTACGAAAAACAATTCTTTGACGGCTGCCGCAAAAATAAAATAGATGAAAAAACAATAAATGATATTTGGGCAATGATGCTTTCCTTTGACGGTTACTCGTTCTGTAAGCCGCACAGCGCGAGTTACGCGATGGTTTCCTATCAGTCGGCGTATCTGCGCGTTCATCACCCTGCGGAATTTATGGCGGCTGTCCTCAGCAATCAGGGCGGCTATTACCGCCCGCACGCTTATATCGCGGAGATACGCCGCATGAAACTTATAACAGAGGGGCCGGATGTAAATATATCAAGGTGGAAATATTACGGAATTTCCAATGAGGAATTAAATGAAAAAAGAGATGAGAGTGCTATAAAAAATACAAGAATGTTATACGGAGGTATTGTAATTATTGGTTTTATGGCGATTAAAGGTTTGTCGTCCGCCGGAGCGCAGCAAATATTTGATGAAAGAAACAAAAACGGAGTTTTTAAAAGTCTTGAGGATTTTTCCCGCCGCCTGAAACTTTCGCGCGATGATATAGTCGCGCTCTGCCCTGCCGGCGTTTTTGACAGCATCGCAGACGGAATCCCGCGTCCTGTGCAGGCGCGTTATTTGCTTGGAATGAGTTTTATAAAAAATAAAACGGCCGGCATGGATTTATTTGAAGATGAAACATCCGTCTCATCATCAAATGTCAGCCGTTCGTCACTGATCGCAAATATTTCTCCGCTGAATGCTCCTCATTCGGCGTTATTCGAAGAGTACTGCGCCCTGGGATTTTTGCGTAACGCCCACCCGCTTGTGTTATGGAAGGACAAAATTATGTCGGTAAAAAAACGCGTCAAAGCCGTGCATATTCAAAAATATATTAACCGCTATGTTTGCCTCGCAGGATGGCCGGTAACCCAAAAAGAAGTCTGGACAAAAGACGGGCTTACGATGAGTTTTTTAAGCATGGAAGATGAAACGGCGTTATACGAAACTGTCATTTTCCCGCGGATTTATGAAAGATACAACAAACTGCTTTTTGATCAGAAACCGCTGCTTGTAAGCGGCCGGGTAAAAGACGATCAGGGCGCTGTAATCATTGAAGTCAGTAAGATTGAAGAATTGGAGAAAGCTGTTCAGACAGCTGCCGTCTGAAAGACTGCGCTCTTAACAGATTTTATTTTAAATCTTTAAAATGCTTTAGATAAAGTTTTGCGCTGCGGTTCATTTCACCGGCAAAATCACTGTTGTATTTTCTCTCATAAAAAGCATTCATATATTCCCTGAATTCATTTTTGTCTTTGATGCTGCCTTTTTTGATAAACATATCAAGATGCTCATTTTTACTCAAACGGCGGTAACGGTTTTCCTGCACAATGCAGAAGAGCGGAGGTCTAGCTGGTTTCTCCCTTTCAATCTGGTTTTTTGAAGGATATCCGTACACAACAAAAGCCGCGGGAAAAACATATTCGTCAAGATTGAGCGCTTTACGCACACTTTCTTCCTGCTCCAGAATATCACCGATATAACATGAACCGATACCGAGCGCTTGTGCGGCAACAACCGTATTCTGCGCCGCGATAACTGCGTCCGCCGCGGCAAGCAGCAAATCGCCTTCTTCGGGCGGACGCGGCGTTATTCCCGCGAACTGGTAACTGTCAAACCAGCGCCGGCAGTCGGCGAGAAAAACAAGAGCGAGCGGAGCTTTTGCGATAAACGGCTGATTATCGCAGTATTTTGAAAGAGAGAGTTTTAAATCATCATCTGTAATATCCAGAATTGTATACAGGTTTTGATTTCCCGCGGTAGGAGCCTGTAATGCGGCCTGAAGAATAAGTTTTTTTTCTTCACCCGTAACAGGCCGCGTCTCGTATTGCCGCACGGACTTACGCGCGAAAAGTGATTTTATAATCTCATTCATTTTTAAAACCTGATATAATTTATTCCTTAAATCGGCGGATAATTTATTAGTATATCATATATAAAGATATGTTTGACTGGAAAAAAATATGGTTTTATATTAGAATGTACTAAGGCTTTTAGCTTATATTTAATTCGGAGGATAAAATGGAAATCAGAATGGTTGACGGATTATGGAGAAGAATAGAAGGAGATAAAATGAAGTCATATTCAACTTATCAAAAAGCTGTTGAAGGAGGAAAGTCATACGAAGATGAGCCTTTAATCAGCGTTGATGATGCTTACAGGCACATAAATAAGGAAAATATAATACCGGATAAAAAAGGACGCAAATAAAATAAATAGAAAAGTCTCTAATTAGTTTCTTTGCTCCGTAATTCCTTATCTTGTAAGGAATTACAAAATCTCCTGACAGGAGACATTAAGCGGGAAACGGGAGTCGGACCCGCGACATCGACCTTGGCAAGGTCGCGCTCTACCACTGAGCTATTCCCGCGATTTTTATAAGCTTACCAAAACAGCCAAATTCTGTCAAGCTGTAGGACACGGTTATACGTCGCTTTCCTTAGTCGAAAGCTTGCGTTGCAGGAATTAATGAGCAGGTGCGTTTACACAAACTTGTCGATCTTAGTAAACTTATAAACAAACAGGATAAAAACCGGTTTCCGTTCTCTACGAAGTGTTTGCTTTATTTGAACTGCGTATCTGGAGACAGGCGGCAGATGGTTTCAGGGAAACCGCGGTCATTAAAAACACAGATGAACCTTTTAAATGTATTTTAAACGCATAAAAAAAAATTAGAACTATGTTGAAAGATTCATGTGACGGCGTTTATAGTCTGACATTAAAATAAGAATTGTTACACAAAAGGTTTAAAATATTCCGGCAGAGGAGCAGTCACGTCAATCTGAGCTTCTTTAATAATAAGCCGCGAAGCATGAAGAAGAAGCCGTTTTAGTCCCATCAATTTATGTAATTTTTTATTAAGTTGAAAATCGCCGTATTTATCATCTCCCAATATTGGATATCCGTTCATGGCAAGGTGGCGGCGAATCTGATGCATTCTGCCTGTCCCTGGTTCCAGTTCCAAAATCGAATATGCAAGATTGATATCCGGCAGCCGGCAGGTTTTTATAACCTTGTAACTTGTTTTCGATTCTTTAAGGACGCCGCGAATCATTAATTTATCAGTAATGATTCCTTGCTTCTGCGCCGCGGGTTTCTGGTTTGCTTCTTTAGAAATAGAAACTGTTTCATCTAAAAACATTTCATCAGCCGCGCAGACTGCGGTATACAGCTTAACGGCTTTTTTGCCCGTATGTGAACCGGAAACGCTGAAATATCCTGAAAAGCGGGCGGCGGCATCACGGCCTTTGGCGATTAACAAAACTCCTGAAGTATCTTTATCCAGCCTGTGAACCAAAAGCGGCTGTGCAGCGGAGAAATATTCAATAAGAATCTTGTCTATAGAATATTTAACTCCCTCTCCGCCCTGAACAGCGAGCCCTGCCGGTTTATTTATTACTAAAGAAAAATCATCCTCATGGAGGATTTCTATATTTTTCACGTTTAAAAGCCTCTTAAAAACAGCGCTCTGTAATGAAATGTTAATTAAAAACTACCGATAATTATATCATGAGAAAAATTATTATTTTATTGGTTTTTATTCCGGTTTTTACATTTGCCGAGTCTATGTATTCGCCTACATGGGGCTTCCTTCTTGATCTTCCGGCGGGCTATGAGTATATAGACGGAGACGGCCGGGATCGCTTTTCATTCAGCGGTCCAGAAGATTTGATGTTTGATCTTGTTGTTTATCATACCCTCTTTAATTCCATGCAGGAACTTGTCGCTGATGTAAACACAAGGATTTCCAATAAAGGCGATGTTGATTTTTTTACATACAACGGCAGACAGGCGGCAATAATGAAACTTACTTTCAGCAGTTACGACGGCTGGGGTTTAGCCGTCGAACTTGACTATCCTCCCGGATCCGCGAAGCAGCCTATGCTTCTTGCGCTCGCGTATTGCCCCGCGGACAGAACAGATCTTGAGCTTTTTAATATTTCCGCGCTTGATTCAATATGCCCGGCTCCCGCTGAGCGCTTTTATCCCGGCCCGATAATGGAATACAGCTATCCGCGCGGCGCGCTGAAAAACACGCCTCTCGCTGTTAGAGGCGTAAACGCTCTGGTCTATGAAAATGACGCCGAAGCGGCTCAAGTTTTGATTGAACGTGAATTTTTAATAATGCAGGCGTATCTTAATACACCGTATTTACAGGACGCAAGCATTCGTTATTATCGTTTTATTTACCGCGATTCATTCGACAGGATAACAAGCGCGGCGTCAGCCATCGCGAATAATTTCGGAGGAAATTTTATTTTAACGGAAGACCAGGGAAGAATATTTGCGCAAAGAACGCTGTCTTTCGTACAGGGTTTTAATTATGAGCGCGATCTCAGCGGCAGCGATTTTATAAATCTGGTAACAGCGATTACCGAAGGCCGCGGCGATTGTGACAGCCGGGCTATGCTTTTCGCTGTAATTCTTTTTCATGCAAATATTAAATCCGCTATCATGATTTCTCATCATTACAGCCACGCGATGGGACTGGCTGACATTGCCGGCAATGGAGCGCGTTTAGAATCATACGGAATCCAATGGCTTGTCGCGGAAACTACAGCTAATATTGACATCGGCCTGATTGCTCAGGATCAAAGCGACCCGCGAAACTGGTTTGCCGTTTTATTTGAATAATCGGGTTTGTTTAAAAATTGAATTTTTGTAACACTTTAAATTGCAGACAGTTAATTTTTACCTGTCAGTAAATCATAAACCTGCTGCGGAGCATCCGTTTTTAAAAGAGAGTCCCGCAATTGCTTGTTTTTCAGTCTGGTGGAGAACCATGAAAGCGTTTGCAGATAATAGGCATGCTGGTTTTGAGCCGCGGCGATCATGAAAATGAGGCGTACAGGCTCATCATCCAGCGGATTAAAATCAATAATATCAGTCCGGCTTACTCCGATAGAAACAACAAGGTCTGTTATCGACGACAGGCGGACATGCGGGATGGCAATTCCGCGGCCGATAGCTGTACTCATTAATTCCTCGCGTTTAAGAATTTCTGTGGAAAGCTCCTGACTGTTTTTTATCTGGGGAGCTGCCGCGAGGTTTTCAGCCAATGTTAAAAGAGCGTCCCTCTTACTCGAGTGGTTAATAAAAATAATCCTGTGAAGCGATAAAAGAGACTGGATATTTACAGGGTGTATCTGAGGGCTTAAGCCGGTTGATGTCAGCTTATCATTAACCCACTTGTCAATTTCCGACTTTTTAAAACGCCATGCAGTTCTGATTTTTCCTGCTGGAATTTCCCCTTTCTGAGCGCAATCGTAGACTGTCCGTTCTGATACCCGCAGGTACTTCGCGACTTCTTCAAGGGTAAGTATATCATCTTCCGACATACATTAATTATCATATGAAAATACAATATATGTCAATATTTTCCAACAGATTCAAGCTTTCCTATCACTTTCTAAGCTCATGAAGAGAATCAAATGGTAAAAGCTCTCCTACTGTTGTATTAACCTGATTTTGCCCGCTTCCGGCAAAACGGACAGGGATATCCGCGGTCATAAATTCACCCATTACCTGACGGCAGGCGCCGCATGGGCCGACAGGTTCAACCGAATCTGGAGTTGATATCGCAATTGCAAGAAAACGCAGGCATCCTTTCGCGGCAGCAGCGAATACCGCGTTTCTTTCAGCGCAAATTGTAAGGCCAAAAGAACGGTTTTCCACATTAACGCCTGTAATAATATTTCCGTCTTCGCAAAGCAAGGCGGCTCCTACACGGAACTTTGAATAAGGGGCGTATGCCTTAAAGGCGATTTTCTGCGCTTCTATTAACAATTTATCCATTTGATCTTTATTAATCACATATACCTCCGTTTTAAAAACAGGCGAAATAATTATTTAAACAACCTGCGTCATGCGCTTGCTTAGCTTTTTATAGTATTATATACTGTTTTTACAGTGTCAGGCTATAATCACTGATAATAAAATAAGTCTGCTGCAGCGTATTATTATCTTTCACTGTACGGGGGAGGGAATAATGGCGCTCAAAAAGAAAAGAATCCGGTTTATAATAATAATCATTATTTTTTTTATTTATTTTCTGGCTGCAGCCAGACCTGTACCGCGTGAAATAATGCTTAATCCCGAATGGTTAAGCCCGCTTGATGCATTTTCAATAAACACTAATACGGACTCCCCGGAAAATATTTCAGATAACGGCGGAATATATGAACCTGTTCTTCAGATAATGTCAGATAACCTTCTTCCTTTCTCTTTGGGCGCGCGTTTTGGTTTTGTAGATTCATCGGGGAACTTCGCGTTAAACAGGATAAAGGCGCATGATATTTACCTTAGCCGGAATATGTGGACAGAATACACAGCGGAGCCGGAAAATATCGTAATAAACAATATTTTAAACGGAACGGAAATAAATATTGAGAACGCAGGAGGCTATCCGGTTCTGCTTGATGACAGAATATTCATATTCGGCAGCGATCAGAATTCGTTATCTGCAATAAATGACAGCGGAAACATTGAGTGGACATATGACTTCGGCGCGCCTCTTACAGCTATAGACGCAGCTTCCGGCCTTATTGTGACAGGCTCTCTTGACGGCGTAATTGAAGTTTTTAATTCCGGCGGAGAGCGGATATATATTTTTGAACCCGGAGGTTCGCGTTATTCGATAATACTCGGCTGCGCAATTTCGCGCAACGGTTTATATATAGGAATTATCTGCGGCATAGATCAGCAGCGTTTTTTGCTGCTTGAAAGAACGGGAAATAACGGCGATTACATGGTTATCTATCACGAATTTCTTGAGGCAGGCTTCAGGCGTCCTGCGCGGGTTTTATTCATTGACGGCGATCAGCGCGTAATCTATGAGCGAACGGAAGGCATCGGCTGTTACAGCATCAAAACAAGACGCGCGGTCACTATACCTCTTGACGGAGGGATTGCCGCAATTGACGAATCCGGAGAAAACGGGATTTTATTCCTTATTACGTCTCATGCTGACAATTTGAAAAAACTTACCGGAATAAGGTTTCCTCAGGAAAAATTTTTTGAATTTCCGGGAATGACAGCGCAGAATAATATTTTTATGAAGGCCTCTTTTAAAAGCAATGATGTTTTTTTACGCAGAGCGGACTCAATGCTTGTTATAGGAGGAGGAACATCATTAATTTCATTCAGGTTATCGGAGAAATAAAATGAAAAGAAATATATTTCGCATAACAACAGCGGTTATTTTATCAGGAATCCTCGCGGGCATCGCTTCCGATTCGCTTAACGCTATGAGCTGGCCTTCCGACGACTCTGTTCTTGTCAGCAATTTCGGCGCGAACAGCTCCGGAAAGCCGGTTCTGGGAATGATCTTTGAAGGCGGAACAAATGTGTTCGCCGCGGAAAGCGGAGAGGTGATATTTTCACGTAACAGGAATGACACCGCTTCCCGTCTGCCTTCGCCTCTGGGCGCATGGACAGCAATTGATCACGCAGACGGACTTATCAGCATTTACAGCCGTTATGACGAGTCTGAACCGGCTCAATTAACATATGTTGAAAGAAATCAAACAATCGCCAGCTGCGGAACATCTGGGTGGTCGGATACAGCCGGTTTTTATTTTATGCTTTTTGACAGACGAGAGCGCAGATGGATAAACCCCGCGATGATTATAACGCCTGTACTGGAAACCCGGCCTCCTGTGATTATTTCTGTCAGCCTTTTAAACTCTCAGGGACAGGCAGCGCAGTCGAATAATTTAAATCAGGGGCGCTATACTGTAGTCGTAAACGCGGCCGCGGGCATTCCTGTTTCCGGCCCTTCAGGTCAGTACGCGCCGCATAGAATTCTCTGTTCTATAAACGGCGCCGAGGTAGGCTCATTGAATTTTGAATCTGTTTCCGCAAGAGACGGTATTCAGGTGGTTTCACGCAACGGTCTTATCCCGGCAAAGCAAGTATACGCTAATTATCAGTCATATGAAGCCGCTGAAGTTTTTCTGACGCGCGGACAGGTTACTCTCGAAGTTATTGTTCAGGATATATCCGGAAATTCGCGCAGCACTGTAAGCAGATTAACCGTTAATTAAAAATGAAGACATGGTCAATGCCGGTATCTTCCGGAAAAAGCGAAGAGACGCCATGCGCTGTCTGCGGAAAAAATCTTTTCAGTCCTCTGCTGAACTGCGAAGGATTTTTTTTTGTCCGCTGTAAATTCTGCGGTCTTGTACAGAGAAACCCTCAGCCTGTTAAAGAAGAAATAATTGCGCGTTACAGCAGCACGTACGGAAACGAATATTTATCATACGAACTGGAAAATGAAGCGTCTTTTTTAAATTTACAGCGGCTCGCGCTTAAGGACGCTGGTTTTGAAAAACTTGAAAATAAATTATTTGCGCGTAATGAAAATAAAAAAAGCGCGGAACAGGATTATCAGCCGTCGGTTCTTGACATCGGCTGCGCTACAGGAGCTGTTTTGGAATTTTTGCGCGGACGCGGATGGCGCACAACAGGAGTGGAAATTTCTCCAAGTGCGGGTTATGCGCAAAAAGAGCGCAATTTAGATGTCAGGAACCTGCCTCTTGAAGAAAACAACTTCCCTCCGCGAAGCTTTGACGCGGTTCTTGCCTCTCATTTAATTGAACATTTAAACGATCCGCGCGCTTTTTTAATTGAAATAAACCACATCCTGAAAGACGGCGGTTATATCTTTATCACAACTCCCAATATCAGCGGATTTCAGGCGCGTTTATTCGGCAGTAAATGGAGGTCAGCGATTTTTGATCACCTTTATTTGTTTTCCATGCGTACATTAAAACAACTATTAACGAACACCGGTTTTAAAACGGAAAGCTGCAGAACATGGGGAGGGCTTGCGGCAGGCACAGCTCCAAAATGGCTGAAAAAAACAGCGGACATACTCGCAAAACGTTTAAACTGCGGCGATGTAATGATTCTAAGAGCGGTGAAAAATTCAATTCCGGCTGTTAATGCGGATATTTAATGCCGGTATTTGAAAACGGACATCTTCGTATTCAAGAACTCTTGCAGGCAGATTGAACTCTCCGGCTGTAAGTGGAATTAACGTAAGCTTGAGCAATATTCCTCCGTCTCTTTCATCCGCGGAAACGCTCTGAGAAGAAAGTATAACTCCCTGCGGAACTTCCGGCATAAAAAAAGACGCGGGCGGCTGCCGGGAAGTCCATGTTTGCGCGCGTAAAATTAATGTTATACGATCTCCTGCAGTCACCGAACCGGATTGAATATTTTCCCAATAAAGACGCACAGTAATATATCTTTGTTCTATAACAGGATTTCTTATTATAAATGAAAACGATGGAGTCTCGGTAATGCCCTGCGGCGTTTCAATTAAAAAGGGATTTAAAGCGATAATGCCGCTGGTATTCGGAATCAGCCGGTATTCAATAACTGTTTTAAGCTGAGCGCTGCCGCGGGAAACTTCATTAGAAGCGCCTGGCATCATAGGGTATTTTAAAATTCGATCTAAAGTAAGAGAGCCCGGAAATGACGGAGAAGTAACAATTACATCTTCCGGATTCGGATGATCAACTATAAAAGTGAGGTTTAAAGGAATGCCGGAAATTAAAACATCCGGAGTGACTGTAACAGATACTAAAGAACCTTTTTCATCCTGAGCGAAAATAAAAGTAATAATTAAAAGAAAAAATAATAATGATAAACCGGACTTTTTCATAAACGCTCCTGAATTAATAATCCGCTCCCGCGGGATTTTCTTCCTGGCTCCATTCGCGGCTTTTCCATAATTTCTGTTCTTCTTCCCTTAAATAATCGAAAAGAATTTCGCGCTGTTCCTGACGGCTGTCCGCGTTATTCTGCGAAGCCGGTTCCATAGAAATTGAAAGCAAACTCAATTCCAGATTTCTTTTTGCGTCGATTTTCCTTGGATCCTCTCTTAACGCTTCGCGGAAATATGCCGCGGCGGTATTAAAATCCTCTTTCTCAAAAAATATTACGCCTGAATTATAATAATTTCTATAACGCAGTTCCCTATGTTCGCTCTCAGGCAATGTTTCAAGCATCTTCTGTGAGCCGCTGTAACGGTTTAAAGCAGCGTCTTCCTGATCAAGCAGATAGAAAGTCAGTCCAAGGCCGTATTCGGCGTAAGGAGCGGTATCTTCATGCTCAAGCGCTTTTTGATAAGAGACAAGAGCTTCTTCGTATCTGTTATGCGAACTTAAATAATTGGCTTCCAGAAGAAGCAGCTTGCCTTCTGTACAGGAAGAAAAGAAAATAAAAAAAGCCAGTAAAACAGCGGAAGCGCTCTTTCTTGAATGTTTCTGCCGCGAAAACTGCGGTTTATAAGGGACGGGATTTTTTTTAAATTGTCGCGTAACAAATTTTGAAACGCCGTATGCCGCGAGCGCAAGTATAATAAAAAGCGTCCGCCTTTGTTTTATTTCGGTTTTACTGTTAAAAAACTGCGCCTCGGTAGAAATGGAATGAAGGTGCGAGGCAAGAACAGACGGCGCGTCTTCGCGGTTTCCGTCTATATAAACGCCTCCTGTTCTTTCCGCCAGATTCCGTAATAACGCGGAATCCCTGCGGCTAATCACTAATGGAGACTCAGGGTTATCAGCCTGCGACAGTATTTGCCGGCCTTCGTCACTTCCGACAGCGACAGTATTAATAATAATTCCTTCTCTTACGCAGTGATTCAGAGCGTTTCTTATAACGCCGGCATGAGACTCTCCGTCCGAGACAAGAACAATAACCTTGCGCGCCGCGGAAGAGTCCTGAAAAGCGCCGTAGGCGGCTTCGACAAGAGATTCAAGATTTGTGCTTCTTCCGGTCATTGATGATCCTTCAAGCGATTCAAGAAAAACTAACGCTGTTTCATTGTCAAAGGTAAGCGGTATCGCAAGATATCCGCTTCCGCGCCCGATGGCGGCGGCATAACGCGCGGAGGGTACAGATGTAATTGTTTCCCTTGCAATTAAACGGCCGTATTCAAGACGGCTGTAAGGAAAGCCTGTATACGGATTGTCAATATTTAAATCAGGAATATCCATACTGCGGGAAACATCAATCGCAAAGACAACATCCAGACCGCGGTAGAATTCCGCGGGAGCAAATCCTGTTCCCCACCGCGGACCTGCAATAGCGATTATCGCGAAAGCTAAAAATAAGCGGAAAAAAAATAATGAAGCGAGTAATTTTTTATTTAAACTATTGTTCAGCTGTTTACCTTTAAAAGCGTCTGATGTTTTTTTATTTTTAAAAATATCCATAATAAACAACGGGATAAAAACAGTAAAAGCGATTAATATAAAAGGAAAATCAAATGTCATAACATTGCTCCAAGAAGATACCGCCTGATAAATTTTACTGAAGCGAGAATTACTACAGAACAAACCAGAAACTGAAACGTGAGAGATGACTTTCGGCTGATAATTCTGCTTCTCTGTATTGTAATTTCGTTTTCATCAAAGTGCGAAAACGCGGAAGCGAATGTATCCGCTGTCGGCGCCGCGATGAATGTTCCGCCTCCCGCGGCGCTCAGCCGCCGCAGACTTTCAGTGTCGTAACGCGAATCAAAAATACCGGTTCGCCTTATGCGCGTATACGGATCGACATACTCAATCGGCACTTCTCCCGCGGAACCTACAGCGATTACCCAGAATGAAACTCCAATGTCGCGTAAAAAACCTGCCGCTGTTTCCGGATGAACAGCGCCCGCGTTGTTTTCTCCGTCTGTAATTAAAACCGCGACTTTTCGCTTTGCGTTGGATTTTTCCAGATGATGCGCGGCGACAGAAATACCCATACCCAGCGCTGTTCCGTCTCCAAGTTCGCCGATACGAAGCTGTTCAAGCCTTTGATCAAGGGCGTATCTGTCTGATGTCGGAGGGAGCATAAGAACAGCGTCTTCTCCTACAGCAACCAGACCTATGCTGTCAGACGGCCGTCTGTGCGCAAATCCCGAAAGCAGCGTTCTGCCTGCGTTAAACCGGTTTCCTCCGTCCATATCGATTGCCGCCATGCTGGGACTTATATCGAGTATAAAAATAATATCCGCGCCGCGGTTTAATAAAACAGTCTCTGTTGATTTTATTGAAGGGCCGGCCGCGCTGAAAAAAAGCAGGAATACTCCTGTTATTTCAAAAAATTTTAACAATCTTACAATGCCGCCGAACTGCGAAGTTTTAAAAGGAACGCCTCCCGGCGCGCCAAGCGGAATAGAAGCTACAAAGGGATTTCCAAGACGGGAAAAAATAAATACAGCCAGAGGAATTATAAAAAAAGCGGAAATTGCAAGAAAAGGATTATCGAAACTGAAGTTCATGCCGCTTTTCTCTCCGCGTTTTCATCAGAAGATTCTTTTGCTGTTTCAATTTCGTATACTAATTGCCTGAGATCAGCTAACAGTTTTAAAATTTCCTGCGGGTCAATTTCCTTTCCGGAAAAACGCATCTCATCGCAGGTTCGAAAAAAATCACCGGGATAAACCGCCTGAAAATCAACATTAATGGGAAAAATCTCAAATTCACGGGCGGTCATTGCGCGGCAATTATTTCCTGTCAGAGCTGATAGAAAGACTCTGGTTTCCTCTGAAAGCATGTTTAGAATTACACGCTTATCTGTTCCTTTAAGAATTGCCTTCTGAAGACGTTTTTCTGTTTTAAGGATTCCGGCAAAAAGCCTGAAACGTTTCCATTTTTCAAATAATTTCCGCAGAACAGAGCGCCCTTTTAAAACAAACCAGATTACGAGCAGAATGACAGCGGCGGTTAAAGCCATCGATCCGTAAAGCATAAAAGCGGTTCCGGGCATCGCAAGAGCGGAAGCTGTTCCCGAAAGATACCGTTCAGATCTATCGTTAATAAGAGCGCCTACAGTTATTGATAAATCAGAAAATTTTTCACCGCCGATTTCAATTACAGGAAACCGCAAAAATCCGGGAACAAAAGCGGTAAACTCAATTATTAACCTGCTTCCCGTTATGCGCCTTTCAAGAATTACTCTGTGAAAATCAATGTCTTCATCGGAAGGAAAACTGCTGTTATCTGAAAACGAATCATTTTTTTTTAGAATTACATCTTCATAATTCTGCGCTGCGACCGGTAAAGGTAAAATTAATGAAGCCGGATCTCCGATATAAATCTGACGCGGAATAAGATACGCTCCCGAACTCTGCGCATGTAAAATATTTAAACCGCAGAAAAAAAGAAAATTTACCACGAATAAAAAAGTAAAGAAGAAAAATCTGACATTAGATTTTATTCCTGATTTATTACTCTTCATTCCTTACCTTTCACTCTTTACCTGCGTTTGCGGTACTGGCTGATTCCGCGGCGCCCGAAAAATTTAATTAAAGCGGAAGGAGCGTCGGCCTCTGTAGATAAATCCAAAAAGGAAGCGCCGCTTTTTTTACACTGCGATTCCAAATGCGTTGAACGTTCTTCATGCCAATGCGCCCAGCTTTCCCTGAATGAATTCATACCCGCGGGCGCTTCAATCCTGACGCCTGTCTCCGGATCCTCCAAAGTTATAAGACCGGAAAACGGAAGCTCCTTTGGATCGCTGATGCGAAGCGCAATACAGTCATGTTTGCGGCACAGGCTTCCCATTTCCTGTTCCCAGTTGATGCTGTAAAAATCAGAAATTAATACAACAAGCGATCTTTTTTTTAACAGCCTTTGCGCTCCCATTAATGCAGACGCGATATCGCTTCCGTGCTGCGCCTTCCTCGCAGCAGCGTTATTTTGATATTGAAGAGCAGCCATTACAAGAGCCATTAATGATTTGCGTCCCTTGCGGGGCGTAAAAACTTTTTCGATATCTCTGTCAAAAAAAATCGCCCCAACCTGCTGCTCTGTCCGTTCCGCCGAAAACGCGATTAACGCTGTTGAATAAAGCGCCTGTTCAAAAGGACTTATGCCATTACGCGTAACGTTTCCCCTTTGCATGGACGGAGAAACATCCAGCAATATCAATATTGTCAGCTCACGTTCTTCGCGGTACATTTTAACAAACGGACTTGCGAAGCGCGCGCTTGTATTCCAATCAATGGAGCGTATATCATCGCCCGGCTCATAATGACGGGCTTCGTCAAATTCCATTCCCTGCCCTTTAAAAATCGATCTGAAATTGCCAGCAAGCATTTCTTCAGCGAGGCTGTTCGAAATTATGGGAAGATTGATAATATTACGCAGTAATTCGCCGGTTTCCATTAATTGCCTTTATCAGGGAACCGGAACATGGCTGAGAATTCTTGCGATAACAGCGTCAGTATCCATATCCTCGGCTTCGGCTTCATATGTCAGAACAATTCTGTGGCGCAAAACAGGAAGCGCCGCTTTTTTTACATCTTCGGGGTTTACAAAATCCCGCCCTTCCATCATGGCAAGTATGCGGCAGCATTTATAAAGAGCAATAGAAGCGCGCACAGACGCGCCGAATGACACATAACGGTATACGCCTTCTTTGGATTTCGCGGAAGCGGGCCGTGTTGCCGTAACAACAGACACAATATATTTGCTGATTTCATCGTCAACATGAACCAAATCCGCGGTATTTCGCAGAAAATTTAATTTTTCCGCTGTCAAAACAGGAGAAAGCGGCGTTTTTCTGCCGGATAAACCTGAAGAAAGGGGCGGCGAATTTTTTACGATATCAAGTTCTTCTACAGGCTGCGGATAAACAATCAGCAGTTTCATTAAGAAACGATCCAGCTCCGCTTCCGGCAGGGAATAAGTTCCCTCATGTTCTATAGGATTTTCTGTTGCTAAAACAAAAAAAGGTTCAGGCAGTGGATAAGATGTCTCGCCGATTGTTACTTGTTTCTCTTCCATTGCCTCAAGCAGCGCTGATTGAACTTTCGCAGGCGCTCTGTTAATTTCATCCGCCAGAATCACATTCGCGAATACCGGGCCCTTCCTTACGGAAAATCTTGAGTTAGCCTGCTCCCAAATTAAAGTTCCTGTTAAATCAGCCGGCAGCAGATCAGGTGTAAACTGAATTCTTTTAAAATCAAGCCCTGTAATCTCCGCTAGACTTTTTACCGCAAGAGTTTTCGCAAGTCCCGGAACACCTTCCAGTAAAATATGCCCGCCGGCGACAAGAGAAACCAAAAGCCCTTCTATCATTTCATTCTGCCCGACAATCCTGACAGCCATTTCTTTTTTACAAGCCGCAATTAAAGAAGCGCATCGATCCAAATCTTCTTTTTGTATCATAATTTGATATTGACTTAATATACCAGGATAGTCAAGGAAAGGGAAAAAATTTAACTGGGTATTTACATGACAGAACTATAATCTGTAATGTATTACCCCATAGATTATTAACGAAGACGTGAGCGCAAATCCTCACCGGCTCCAGGCGGCTGTGGCCTTTGTTAACGCATGACCAATGAAATTTTCAATTTTTTAATATAATTGTCTTTCTATTTTATCCTAGAGCATTAATTGTCTATTCATTG
>JGI24694J35173_10001170_pt1 | contig 24262 bp, 22 predicted proteins | sample TergutCo191P1_FD_35173 | JGI IMG/M metagenome (IMG submission 35173) | reverse complement strand
ACAAGATCAAGACCTGCCTCCCTTGCAAGTTCCAGCGCTTGCGATACAGACATAATTCCCTGGTCACCATCATCCCGGATTAGACGAACTTCCCTGGAACGAATCTGCTCGTTTACACGTAAATCTTTCTCTGCCAACTGGCCTCCTTATACTATTGAATATACTATCAAATTTTACGGATGCGTGTCTAGTGTTTTTCACGGGTCGGAGGTTAAAATCTCCGTTCCGATGCCTTCGTCCGTAAAAAGTTCGATTAAAATGGCATGGGAGAGCCTGCCGTCAATTATGTGAGCTTTCGTTACCCCTCCGTCCAGTGCGATGGCGCAGCAGTCGGTTTTTGGGATCATGCCTTTGCTGATAATTCCCTCATTTTTCAGGGAGTCCAAATTGCGCCTTTCTACCGTTTTTATAAGCGAAGTTTCGTCATTTACATCGCGCAAAATACCCCTGACATCGGTCATTAAAACGAGTTTTTCGGCTCCGATTGCCGCCGCGATTTTTGCCGCCGCAATATCCGCGTTTATATTGAGTGGCTTCCCTTCGTCATCGCCCGTACCGTATGCAACCGACGAAATTACGGGGATTATTCCCTCGTTTAAAATCGTGTTCAATAACGAAACATCGACGCTTTTGATTTCGCCGACAAGACCAAGGTCGCTATCTCCCTTGATGCGCCGCGCCTTTAAAAACCCCGTATCTATTCCGCAAAGACCGATTGCCCTGCCGCCATTTTTTTGAAGGAGAGCCGTAATGTCCTTGTTTACTTTTCCGCAAAGAACCATTTGAACGATATCCATTGTTTCTTCGTCGGTGTATCTAAGACCGTTTACAAAGCGGCTTTCCTTGCCGGTTTTTTTCAGCATGGCTTCGATTTCAGGGCCGCCGCCGTGAACCAAAACTGTTCTTATGCCCACGCAAGACATCAATATAATGTCTTCGATAACCGCCTTTTTGAGCTCATCATTAAGCATGGCGTTTCCGCCGTATTTTACGACAATTGTCTTATTCTGAAAATTTTGAATATACGGCAGCGCATGAATCAGCGTATTTGCCCTGTCCTTATTTGAAATTGAAACATCGCTCATGATCTGTAATCTCCGTTAATTTTAACATAATCGTATGTAAGATCGCATCCCCAGGCAGAAGCTTTTGCGTTTCCTTCGTCAAGCGTAATTAAAATTTCTATTTCTTCCTGTGACAATATTTCCTTTGCCTTTTCTTCGCAAAAATTTACAGTCTGCCCTTCTTTGCAAACTTCGATTTCCCCTTTCCCGCTTTTAAAACTTACGCCTGTCCTTAAAGGATTAAATTCCGCCTGCGAATACCCCATTGCGCATAACACCCTGCCCCAATTTGCGTCCGCGCCGAAACATGCCGCTTTTACAAGGCTTGATTTTGCAACGGATTTTGAAAGTTTTTCTGCAGCTTCTTCGCAAGATGCGCCTGTAACATTAACCGTTACAAGTTTTGTGGCTCCTTCTCCGTCACGCGCCATCATTTTGGTCAGAGCAATGCAAACGTGATCCATGGCGGCGCAGAATGTTTCAAAATCCTCATCGGTAATGGCAGTTGAGCCTTCGTTAACCAGTGTTTCGTTCATTATCAATTTATTGCCCGCTTCGCCGTTTGCCATTACGACAACCATATCGTTTGTGGAAGTGTCGCCGTCTACAGTCAAACAGTTAAAAGATTTTTTAACGGCTCTTCTAAGACTCAAATCGAGCGCGGAGGGAATAATTGCCGCATCTGTTGTAATGAATGTTAACATTGTCGCCATGTTGGGATGAATCATCCCTGAGCCCTTTGTTATGGCGCCTATTCTTACGGGTTTTTTTCCGATATCAAATTCTACGGCGATTTCTTTTTTGCGCGTATCTGTTGTCATTATGGCTTCCAGGGCATCTGCGTTTCCTTGAGCGTCGTCTTTTAAAGAGGATTTTAAGGCTTGCACGTTTTTTTCGATTAACTCGACAGGAAGTTTTACGCCGATAACTCCCGTTGACGCAACTGCAACTTCGGAAGGCCTTATTAAAAACGCATCCGCCGCAGCCTGCGCCATCCGTTTTGCGGCAGACATACCTTCCTGCCCTGTGCAGGCATTTGCATTCCCCGAGTTTGCGATTATCAAACGAAGAGAGCCTTCTGCCAAATTTTCCTGACTGACTTGTACGCTTGCGGCTTTTACCTTGTTTTTTGTAAACATTGCCGCGGCGGAGCAAGGGTTACGCGAAAAAATCATCGCCAAATCTTTTTTTTGCGAACTTGGTTTAATGCCGCAGCGAACTCCGCCTGCCATAAACCCTTTCGGCGCGCACACACCACCCGTAATTTCTGTCATGTAAATATCCTTTTTTTTAAAATAGCATTGGAATGGCGTTAAGACCTAAGGTCTCGTCGAAACCGAACAAGATGTTCATGTTTTGTATCGCCTGTCCTGCCGCTCCCTTTACCATGTTGTCGATGGCTGTCGCGACTATCAATGTTGTGCCGTTAATGTCGATCTGAACGCAAATGTCGCAGTAATTGGACTGGCGCACCCTGTTGGTTGCCGCATATACGCCTTTGGGCAATACCCTGACAAACGGCTCGTCCTTATAAAAATCTTCGTAGAGCTTTTGGAACTCATTTGTTTTTTCTTCGATTTTATCGGGCGTTACACGACAATTTTGTGAAAGCGGAATGTAAATCGTGCTTAAAATTCCCCTGTTCATGGGAGCAAGATGCGGCGTAAAAATAACTTTGGGAGATTCTGTTCCGTTTCTTTTTGAAATAACGGCAATGTTTCTGCTAATCTCGGGCGAATGTCTGTGACTTGCCACCTTGTACGGCGCAACAGAGTCCGCGCATTCACTGTAATGAAAAGACCTTGACGGCTCCCTGCCGCCGCCCGAAGTGCCTGAAACGGAATCTACAATAATCGGATAGGAAGAATCATAAACCGAAGAGGACATAACCGGCAAAATGCCCAATGTTGCGCCTGTCGGGTAGCAGCCGGGGTTTCCTATAATTACGCTTCCCTTTGACGCTTCGTCTTTTATCATTTGCCTGTTCATTTCGGGCAAACCGTATATCGATTTCTTGTGCAAATCGGGGAACCGGTAATTTTTGCCGTACCATGCGTTGTATGTGTCCTCGTCGTCGTCGAACCTGAAGTCGGCGGACAGGTCAATAAAGTGAATCTTTTTTTCCATGCAGGACAAGGCGAACGGTTCTCCGACAGCATGGGGAAGCGCCGAAAAAACGACATCCGAGCCTGCAATTACGTCCTCGGCTTTTAAAAGCGGAAGCGAAATCCTGCCCAAAAAATTGGGGTAGATGTTTTCGATTTTTTCGCCCTCAAAACTTACCGAGGACAATATTAATCTGTCTGTTTTTGGATGCCCTGAAAGGAGCCTCGTCAATTCGGCGCCGGCATAGCCTGTCGCGCCGATAATACCTGCAACCATAGGCAAATTATGCACATTTTCGAAAGTAAGGTCAATGTTACACTTTACTAATGCTGTTGTTTTATGTATACTATGACAATGAAAAGATTGATTTTTGCGCTTGCCGTCTCTTTTTTGATTTTTTCCTGCAATACAACGGCGAATATAACCGACGATATGTCCCCTGCAGAACTTATTCAGCGCGGACAGGAAGCCACCGACAGAAACAGATACAGTTTGGCTTTGCAATATTATCAGGTTTTAAACGAACGGAACCGCACAAACATGGATCTTGTAATAACTGCCGAATATCATATTGCCCATATTCACTACAAACAGGGAAAATACGATCAAGCCCGCGAAGGATTAAACGCTCTTCTTGAATATTATAACAGCCCGGATCAGGAACTTCTTCCGCAGCATTTTAAAAGACTTGCGCAGATTGTTCTTGAAAGAATCGATGAAAAAGAAAACCGGCGTCCGTTCTCAAGTAGATAAATATGGAAGAACTTCAGTCCACAGAAGTGCTTGACCGTGAAATATTGGAAGACGCAAGAAAGAAGGCGCATCGCGCCTTAAAGTCGGGCGAAGATACAATAAGCGAAAACAATGCAAAATGGGACAAGAAGTTTAACGATGCTGTTTTAAAACTGGACGCAGAATACAAAAAATCGGAAAAAGACGAAAATATGAGAGTTACGGCTCGCCTTCCCATCGACAAAAACAGGATTAAAATGGAAAAATTGGAAACTCTTTTAAAGAATGCCGTTTTGACATGGTATAAAAGCCTTAACAGGGCAAACATTCTGGAACTTTTGTCCGAAAAACTCTTAAAAGGAATTTCTTCCTGCAAAGACGAAATGAAACCGCAGGAACTAAAAGTTTCGTATAACGGATTGGAAGAAAACGAAGCGAAGGATCTGTTAAAGTCGTTGAACATCGATTGTTCCTCATTGACGGTTTCCCCGTTGCAGGACAAAAATTCCTATCCTTGGATAATTCTGGATACAAGGAATATCCGAATGTCGGCTTCCATACAGGATTTAATCGACACTCTTCTTTTGAACAAACGCGAAGAGTTGACATGCGCCCTTTTGGGCGATGAATTCATGAGGGCGTCATGACAGAAGGACGCGTCAGACGAATATCGGGACCCATTGTCCGCGCTTCCGGTCTTGGCGCTTCAGGTTTATTTGATCTTGTTGAAGTGGGCGAAAATCGAATCTCGGGCGAAATTGTGCGAATCGACGGGGATGAAGCTGTCATTCAGGTTTACGAAGACAACACAGGCTTGAAAGTCGGAAGCCCCGCAGTAAGTACAGGCCGGCCCCTTTGCGCTCTTTTAGGTCCCGGTTTAATGGGAACCATATACGACGGCATCCAGCGTCCTTTGGCCCTTCTTTACGAAAAGGACGGCGCATTCATGAAACCGGGAGGAGGAGGCAATCAGCTTGATACAAACAAAAAATGGCATTTTGTTCCCGACCCTGCGTTGGCTGAAAGTTTAAGCAACAAAGAAAAAATAAAGGCTTATGGCGGACTTGTTTTGGGCACAATTAAAGAAACGCAAAGCGTTACCTGCAAAATAATGATTCCCCCCAATATAAAGGGAGGCGAAATTTCATACTTGTGTGCAGAAGGCGATTATTCGATTTTTGAAACTGCCGCAAGAACTTCTTTTAATGAAGAAATTGCTTTTGCGCAGTGGTGGCCTGTTAGATCTTCGCGCCCTGTTGCATCGCGTCTTTCGCCCGATACGCCGCTAATTACGGGAGAGCGCGTTATCGATATTTTTTTTCCGTTGTCCAAAGGCGGAACTGCCGCGATCCCCGGCGGATTCGGCACAGGAAAGACAATGACTCAGCACGCAATCGCAAAATGGTGTGATGCGGACGTAATTGTTTACATAGGCTGCGGAGAGCGCGGCAACGAAATGACGGAAGTTTTATCCGAATTTCCGCAGTTGCAGGATCCGCGAACGGGACGCAGTTTGATGGAAAGAACGCTTTTGATTGCGAACACTTCGAACATGCCCGTTGCCGCGCGTGAGGTGTCAATTTATACGGGCGTTACCTTTGCGGAATTTTACAGGGACATGGGATATCACGTTGCGATCATGGCGGATTCCACAAGCAGGTGGGCGGAAGCGTTACGCGAACTTTCCGGGCGCATGGAAGAGATGCCTGCCGAAGAAGGGTTCCCTGCATACCTTCCAACGCGCCTTGCGGAATTTTACGAGAGGGCGGGAAAAGTAAAAACTCTCGGCGGAAAGGAAGGATCCGTTTCGATTATCGGCGCGATTTCTCCGCCCGGCGGCGATTTTTCGGAGCCTGTAACACAGCATACAAAACGTTTTATAAGGTGCTTTTGGGCATTGGACAGGGAACTTGCAAATGCGCGCCATTACCCCGCAATAAGCTGGACGGAAAGTTATTCCGAATATGCGGGAGAGGTTCAAAGCTGGTGGGAAAAAATAAATCCAAATTGGACAGTTGTCAGAAAAAAAAGCCTGGATATTTTAAAACACGATCAAAGGTTATCTGAAATTGTGCGCTTGATAGGACCAGACGCGCTTCCCGACGAGCAAAAACTTGTTTTGTTGACGTCTCAAATAATTAAAGACGGTTTTTTGCAGCAAAATTCATTCGATGAAATCGACATGTACTGCATTCCCGACAAGCAAATACGCCTTTTAAAACTGATTGTCGAGTTTCATGAACGCGCCCGTTCCTGCATTGAGCTTGGCGCGCCCATTACAAAAATATTGGAAACCGATTACAAGGAAGGATTATCCCGCCTTAAAAGCACCGTAAAAAATGACGACCTTGAAAAAATGGAAAAATACGAAGAAAAAATGCGAAACGCCCTTGAAGAACTTGAAAGAACTTACAGGGCGAGGAAAATTTTATGAGAGGAATTGAATACAAGGGACTGACAAAAATCGAAGGACCTTTGGTCATTACTTCTCATTGCAAGAATGTCGGCTTTAACGAAATGGTTTTTGTTTATGACCGCGACAACAACAAAAAACTTGGGCGCGTTTTGGATATAAGCGAAGATTTGGCGGCGGTTCAAATTTTTGGAAACAGCACGGGACTTTCCGCAGAAGACTCAAGAGTTGAATTCCTGGACAAGCCTATGGAGCTTCGCGTGGGATCCGGTCTTTTGGGAAGGGTCTTTAACGGGCTTGGAAACCCTGCCGACGGATACGGCGAAATTTTTTCTTCCAAAACTTATGACATTAACGGTCTTCCGATAAATCCCTATGCGCGAACATACCCAAGGGATTTTATCCAAACGGGTATTTCTTCGATTGACGGAATGAATACGCTTATCAGAGGACAAAAACTCCCGATATTTTCGGGTAACGGTCTTCCTCACAATCGGCTTGCCGCGCAAATTGTGCGTCAGGCAAAAATTTTAAGGGAAGACGAACAATTTGTCATCGTTTTCTGCGCGATGGGAATTAACAATGACGTTGCGCGATTTTTTATCGACGACTTTGAACATTCGGGCGTTCTTGCAAAAACATGCGTATTTCTTTCATTGGCAGACTCTCCTTCGCTTGAACGGCTAATCGCTCCAAGGTGCGCGCTAACCGCAGCGGAATTTTTGGCATTCGAAATGAACATGCACGTTTTGGTTGTAATGACCGACATGACAAATTACTGCGAAGCGCTGCGGGAAGTTTCGTCCATTCGCGGTGAAGTCCCAAGCCGCAAAGGATACCCGGGTTATCTTTATTCCGATTTGTCTTCCCTTTATGAAAGAGCCGGAAAAATAAAAGATTCGTCCGGTTCAATTACTCAGATACCGATTCTTTCCATGCCCAATGACGATATTAGCCACCCAATTCCCGACCTTTCCGGTTACATTACAGAAGGGCAAATTGTGCTTGAACGCGATCTTTATCAAAGGGGCATTTATCCTCCTGTTGCAGGTCTTCCCAGTCTTTCGCGTTTGATGAAAGACGGAATCGGAGAAGGCATGACGAGGGAAGATCACAAGGACGTATCAAGTCAGGTTTTTGCCGCTTATGCGAAAGTAAGGCAAATCAGAAACCTGGCCTCGATAATCGGCGAAGAGGAACTTTCCGCAGGCGACAAACAATATATAAAATTCGGCGAAAAATTCGAACAGGAATTCCTGACACAGGGCGAATATGTAAATCGAAGCATAGAGCAAACCCTTGATTTGTGCTGGAAAGTGTTAAAAGAACTGCCAAAAGAAGATCTTTTACGGGTTAAAAAAGAACATATGGAAAAATACATGGTAAAATAATAATTCTTGAATTTTTAATTCAAGGGTATTTTTTCTTAAAGCCGCTTACTCTTGCGGATACAGTTTCGTTTAACGAAGAGCGTTCTCCACGAACAAGGTAATGGTATCCAAGCCCCGCGATCATGGCGGCATTGTCGCCGCAAAGGTCAAGCGGCGGAAAAATGCAGCGAAGATTGGAATGTTTTGAAAGACGGTTTCTAAGATAACTGTTAGCCGCAACGCCGCCGCCTGCTACAATGTTAGAAAGACCTGTGTCCTCTGCCGCATTCAAAAGGGCGCGAAGAAGGGTTTCTATCGCGGTTTTTTGAAAACAGGATGCTATATCTTCGTTTGTAAAATTTTCCTTTTTTTTAAACAGATCAAGCTGATTTACAACAGCGTTTTTCAAACCGGAATAGGAAACGTCATAACGATGATCCCCTTTGTGCAAAGACGGTAATGGAAAACGAAATGCTTCGCTGTCTCCTGTTTGCGCCATTTTGTCGATTACGGCTCCGCCCGGATACCCGAAATTGTAATGTTTTGCAACTTTGTCAAACGCTTCGCCGACTGCGTCATCAATTGTTGTTCCAAGCACCGTGATATCGTTAAAATTATCCGCCCTGCAAATGAATGTGTGTCCTCCCGAAACCAACAATCCCAAAAACGGATATTCCACTTTCCCCTGACCCCTATCCAAAAACGGCGCATACAAATGCGCAAGCATGTGATCGACTGCAATAAAAGGAATGTCAAGCGACCATGAAATTGCCTTTGCAAAAGAAAGACCAACCAAAAGGGAACCTGAAAGTCCCGGGCGGCTCGTTACTGCGATTGCGTCAATATCTGAAATTTTTAAATTTGCTTTTTCAAGCGCCTCGCTTGTAACTGTGTGTATCCATTCAATGTGTTTTCTGCTTGCGATTTCCGGCACCACCCCGTTGTACGGCGCATGAAATGGAATCTGCGTGGCTATCACATTTGAAAGTATTCTGTCGCCGTCTTCTACAACGGCAGCCGAACACTCATCGCATGATGTTTCTATACCCAATATTTTCATTAAATTAATTATATTAAGTAAACCATTAAACAAGGAGTATTGTCAATGTATTTATTTTATGAATTTATAAATTTTCCTCAGTGGCAGCTGGCCGCGCATACCGCAAAACCTTTGATGAGTCCGCTTTCGGAGCCATTCAGCATACAGCACTTATATTAAGTATTTATTATTATTTATGATACAAGAATATTTCGTTTTAATATCATGATTATTTTCTATTAACAAAAAATTAATTTATTACTGTGAGGTTAGACAGCGCTTTGTAAAAACAATTTTGTGGCTCCTTACCGGAGGAGACTTGTAATAAAATAAAGGCAAGATCGAGGTTAAAATGTACAGCACTTAATTAAGGGAGGTTTACTTTATTATAATAAGATTTTTATTAATTAAGGGCTGTAGGGCTCCGTAGGTAAATTCCCACAACGTTTTTACAAAGTGCTGCCCAGCCTCACAGTATTGAGTTAATTACTTGATTATTTCTAACGCGGTTTTAATAGTATACCCTTGCGACATCCATACAGGATAATGTTCTGTTAAAAGAAGGGCAAGGTCGGGCGACCATGTGTGACCGATCATCACTGCAAGGCCGTTTCTTTGCGCTCTTGCTAGACCTGTGTTTATATATCGAAGCATCGCGTCCTTGTTTTGTTCGTTGTCGATAAAAACATTTCTTTCCGCAAAAGGAAGTCCAATTTGCCGCGCCAAAACCGGCACGACAGAATCGGCGGTTGTTCTTGAATCGAGGAAATAAATATTGTTTTCCTTGCAAAATTCCAAAACGGATCGCATTATTTCCCTGTCCATCGTCACTTTTGATCCTTGATGATTGTTAATGCCGGATACGGGACCCACTTGCGCAATGTTACGCGCAAGTATCGATCTGACTTCCTCATCGCTCATGCCGGTATAAATTGCGCCGGGACCGGGGTTTTGCGCGCCTATCGCTTCCATCGGCTGATGAAGAATCACTTCTTTTCCTGCAGCCCTGATTCGTCTTGCGGCTTCCGCAGAATGGGGAAGACCCGGCAATACTGCAATTGTAATTGGACCGGGGATACGCAGGAAAGGTTCAAGCTCGCGAAGATTGTTTCCCGCATCGTCAATTACAAAAACGACATTTCCAATACTTGCAACAGGACGGGGCGAAGGAGGAGTAACAGTTGTTACGGAAGAAGGCAAAGGAGCTGCAGGCGCAGGAGGAGGAGTTTCGGTTCTTCCGGGAGGACGTCTTGTTTCTCTTGCAGGTTCGGGCGCAGGCGGCGCAACTGTTATTTGCGAAACAGGCTCTTTTGGTTTATCGAGAGGATTTTCCAAAACTATGGGAACTTCTTCGCTTGCAATTGTTTGTGCGGTTTTTTCTGCGCCTGTCATTGACGAATGAACCATTATTACAACAAACGAAACAAACGCGGAGAAAACCACAATTACGCCAACAAGCATAAATGCCTTGATTGCATCCGAGAAAACGGTTTTTTTTCGTCTTTTGAACGATTTTCTTGTATTTTTACCTGTTTTTTCAGTTTTTTTCATATTTCTTATACGACATTATCGGCAAATCTATTGCGTAATATTCCATAATTATGGATAATAAAGTAACTTTTATCATCAATCAATTTAAGGAGAAAATAATGAAAAAGAAAATAATCCTCGCGTATTCGGGCGGTCTGGATACAACGGCGATCATCCCCTGGCTGAAGGAAAATCAGGATTGCGAAGTTATCGCAGTTTGCGTTGATGTCGGGCAAGCCGCCGACTGGAAAACAATTCAAAAAAGAGCGATGAGTACGGGAGCTTCAGCCTGCTACATAGAAGATGTTAAAAAAGAATATGTCGAAGAATATGTTTGGCCTGCATTAAAAGCGGGCGCTGTCTATGAGGACAAATATCTTCTTGGCACATCAACTGCAAGACCGTTAATTGCAAAAGTTCTTGTCGATTATGCGCGAAAGGAAAAAGCGACTGCTGTCGCTCACGGCGCAACAGGCAAGGGAAACGATCAGGTCAGATTCGATCTTGGAATAATGGCGCTTGCTCCCGATTTGGAAATTATCGCCCCATGGCGCGTTTGGAAAATCAAAAGCAGGGAAGATGCAATCAGATACCTGAAAAGAAGAAAAATAAACATTCCCTTTAACAAAAGAAATTCATACAGCATGGACGACAACCTTTGGCATATTTCTCATGAAGGACTTGAACTTGAAGACCCTGCAAACGAACCTCAATTCAGAAAAATGCTTTCCATGATTGTAACGCCGGAAAAAGCTCCCAACAAGGCGGAATATGTTGAAATCGAATTTGACAAAGGCATTCCTGTCGGTCTTAACGGAAAAAAAATGGAAGGCGTTCAGTTGATTAATGCGTTAAATAAAATCGGCGGCGCAAACGGAATCGGCATTTGCGACTTGGTAGAAAACAGGGTTGTCGGAATGAAATCGAGGGGCGTGTATGAAACACCCGGCGGAACGATTCTTTACTATGCGCATCAGGAACTTGAACATCTTTGCCTTGACAGGCAGACGTATTCGTTCAAACAGCAGGTCTCGTTAAAATTGGGCGAGCTTATTTACGGCGGCCTTTGGTTCACTCCGTTACGCGAAGCTTTATCCGCGTTTGTTGACAGCGTTCAAGGTACTGTTACTGGCAAAGTGAAAGTAAAACTTTACAAAGGCTCGATTGGATCTGCAGGAGCTGTATCACCATACTCGCTTTACAACACAAGCTTGGCAAGTTTTACGACAGGCGATTTGTACAATCATGCCGATGCAAAAGGCTTTATAAAACTTTACGGACTTCCCGTATTGGTAAGGTCTTTAATGCAGAAAGAAAAGGGCATCGCAAAACCTGCAAGCTCTTCTTCTTCAACAGGCACAGCCAAAAAGAAAACAGCAAGCAAAGCAAAAACAACAAAGAGAAAATAAGGAAAGCCAATGGCCAAAAAGAAATCGTCAAATACAAAGCCGCTTTGGGCAGGGCGTTTGTCGGAAAAACCCGAAGAAGAGGCGTTTTTGTTTCAGGCATCGATAAATGTTGACAAGCGGCTTGTATTCGACGACATTGCGGGAAGCAAGGCGCATGTTACAATGCTTGGCAGGCAGGGGATTATTCCAAAGGACAGCGCGTCAAAGATTGCAAAAGAACTAGACGCAATGTGTTCCGATTTGAAAGAAGGCAAATTAAAAATCGATGAAAAACACGAAGACATTCATTCGTTTTTGGAATTTGTCTTAACAGAGCGTCTTGGCGATACGGGAAAAATGGTTCATGCGGGAAGATCAAGAAACGATCAGGTTGCCGTCGCTTTTCGTTTGTATTTAAAACGCGCAATTCCCTTACTGCAAACCGAGCTTGCTTCACTTGTAAATGTTCTTTTGGATATTGCAGAAGCAAACGTAAACAGCATAATGCCGGGATACACGCATCTGCAAAGAGCGCAGCCTGTAACGCTTGCGCATCATCTTTGCGCGTGGGCATGCGGCTTGCAAAGGGATCATTCGCGCCTTGCAGACACGTTAAAAAGACTTGACGAATGTCCGCTTGGAAGCGGCGCACTTGCAGGCACTTCCCTCCCCTTGGACAGAAAACTGACAGCGGCAACATTAAAGTTTGCCCGTCTTTCCATTAACTCTATGGACGGCGTTGCAGACCGCGATTTTGCATTGGAACTTTCTTCTGCAATCGCAATTACCATGACCCATCTTTCGCGTTTTTGCGAAGACGTCGTAATTTGGGCAAGCGAAGAATTCAAATTTATCGAACTTTCCGAGTCATGGAGCACAGGCTCTTCCATAATGCCCCAGAAAAAAAACCCCGACTTTGCAGAATTAATTCGCGGCAAATCGGGAAGAAGCGCAGGAAATCTTGTCGCTCTTTTTACCTTGTTAAAAGGGCTTCCGTATGCATATAACAAGGATCTTCAGGAAGACAAGGAAGCTCTCTTTGACAGCATCGACACATTAAGCGCGTGCCTTAGGATGTTCAAAGGAATGATACAAAGCGCGGATTTTAATTTAAAACGCATGAAATCGGCATGTATTGGCGGCTTTTTGGAAGCGACGGACACTGCAGAATATCTTGTGCGAAAAGGCGTTCCGTTTCGCGCGGCGCATGAAATTGCAGCCTCTCTCGTTCGCGAATGTATCGATAAAGGACTTAAATCGATTTCCGGTTTGGATATTGCAGAGCTAAGGAAAAATTCAAAACTTTTTGAAGAAGACATTTATAAGGCAATAACTCCTTTGGCTTGCGTCAGAGCGCGCGATCTCCCCGGAGGCCCCGCGCCAAAAGAAGTAAAACGACAGATAAAACAACTTCGAAGGAAAATATGAATGATTTGTTTGTAACAATTCTGGAAAAGTTTATTGCTGCGGCGGCGATACGTTTGAGCGATGACGTAATGGCGCGCATCGCGCAGATGCGCGAAAACGAAGATTCCCAATTGCAAAAGGCAATCTATGACAGTTATTTTGAAAATTTAAAAATGGCTCTTGAACAAAAAAAACCGTGCTGTCAGGATACGGGTATTCTTCAATTTTACATAAAAGCGGGAACAAAATTTCCTTTTCTTGACATTACAAAAGACGCGATAACAGAGGCTGTGCGCCGCGCAACAGTCAGCGTTCCGCTTCGTCCCAACGCCGTAAATTTTTTTGATGCGCATAACACAAACGACAACACAGGAGAGCGCTGCCCGTGGATCGATTGGGAAATTGTACCTTCTTGCGATGAAATGGAAATTATTCTTTATTTTTCGGGTGCAGGGTGCAGTCTTCCCGGGCAGGCAAAAGTTTTCAAGCCGTCGGACGGAATCGAAGCGGTTGTTCCGTTTGTGTTTGATGTTGTGACAGGCCTTGGCGTAAATGCATGTCCTCCGCTTCTTGTCGGAGTCGGGCTTGGACACAATATTGAAAATGCGGCTTCTCTTTCCAAAAAAGCAATTTTAAGACAGATTGGAACTTGCCATCCTCACCCAAAGGGTGCAGAATTGGAGAAGCTGCTTTTAAACGAACTTGACAATATCGGAATGGGAGCGCAGGGACTTCCCGGCAGACAGGCTGTTATGGGAGTGCATGTCGAATCTTCGGCAAGACACACTGCAACAAGAGCTTGCGCGGTTAATGTTTCGTGTTATATGATGAGACGCGGTATATTACGATTAAAAAGCGATTTGTCTTATGAGCTGCCGTCTTATAGGGATGTATCATTATGATAAATCTTTTAAAAATAGTTGCCTCATGCGAAACGGAAAATATTGACATCGGCAAATTAAAAATTGGCGACATTTTTTATTTGTCCGGGATGCTTGCAACAGGGCGTGACGAAGTGTATCACAGGGTCGTGGAAGAAAACATAATGCCTCCTGTTTCATTAAAGGATATGGCGATCTATCACGCGGGGCCCATTGTAAAAGAAATTACACCTGACAAGCAATGGGAACTTGTCTCTTTGGGGCCTACAACTTCCGCGCGAATGGAAAAGTGGGCGCCGGATTTTTTGGAAAAGACAGGCGTTAGGGTCATGATTGGAAAAGGCGGCATGGGGGAAAAAACGGCTGAATCTTGCAAAAAATACGGCGCGATTCACTGCGTTTACCCGGGAGGATGCGCGGTTCTTGGAGCAAGCCAAATCGAAAAAATAGAAAATTGCTATTGGCCCGAGTTTGGAATGGCGGAATGCATGTGGATAATGACTACAAAACTGTTTGGTCCTTTGATTGTCAGTATCGATACACAGGGAAATAATCTTTTCAAAAAAAATAAATCGGGATAAATCAATTTAAAAAAATTATTGTCCTTCTTCTTTTTTTTCCTGCTTTGGTTTTACAATTTTTAAGAGAAACATTGTAAAGAGCATGATAAAACCGCAGACTAAAAAAATGCCTGCCATACCCTTCCACATGATTTCCAAAGAAGCCATTAAATCGACATAATTAATTTCAAAATTCATATTTTACCCCAAATAACTTAAAATCAAACTTAATAAAATGCCGCTTGCGGCAACCGACGAAACCTGACCCGATACATTCGCGCTTACGGCGTGCATCAAAAGAAAATTCTCGGGGTCTTCTTTAAGTGCCATTCTCTGCACTACCCTTGCGGACATCGGAAACGCGGAAATACCCGTGGCTCCGATCATCGGGTTTATTTTTCTTTTCAGAAACAGGTTTAAAAACTTGGCGAATAAAACTCCGCCTGCCGTATCAAAAATAAACGCAAAAAGACCGAGGAGCATGACAAGCAATGTATCCACCTTTACAAAGTTTTCCGCCTGCATTGTAAACGCAACTGTTATTCCCAATAAAAGCGTGATTAAGTTCGCAAGATTGTTCTGCGCGGCCTGTGAAAGCGAATCCAAAACCGTACATTCGCGGATAAGGTTTCCAAACATCAAAAACCCGATAAGGGCAACTGCGGCAGGCGAAATGATTCCGACTATCATAGTAACCGCGATCGGGAAAATAATTTTTAGGGCTTTTGGGATTTCCCTGTCTTCTTCGGGGGGCATGCGGATCATGCGCTCTTTTTTGGTTGTCAAAAGACGAATCGTGGCGGGTTGAATTATCGGAACCAAAGCCATGTACGAATACGCCGCAACCATTATGGGTCCCAGATAATTCGATTTTAAAATCTGCGATACAAGAATTGTTGTGGGACCATCCGCAGCTCCGATAATGCCGATTGCAGCCGCATCATTCATGTCAAAGCCAAGGAGAACCGCGAGCGTGATTGTCGCAAAAATTCCGAAAGTGGCAGCCGCGCCGAAGAGAAAATACACGGGCCGCGATAAAAGCGGCGAAAAGTCGATCATGGCTCCGATACCGATAAAAAGCAGAAGCGGCATGATTTCTGCCGCATCTATGCCTGTTTCAAAGAGCCATTGAATGGGGCCGTGAACCTCGCCAATCCCCGGCATTATTTGATTTATAACGCCGCTTAAAGGCAGGTTTACAAGGATTGCTCCAAAGCCCATCGGCAAAAGAAGGGAGGGTTCGTATTCTTTTTTAATTGCAAGCGCTATCAAAACAATACCGATGGCATACATGACAAAATGTTTCCACGTTAAATTCGCAAAATTCTCAAAAATAAATTCCATAAGTTCCTTTTTAAAGATAATATATTTTTATAATGATTTTTACAAGACAGTAACAGGCAGGCTTTTGTTTGCCGATAATTTAATATGAAAAAATGTCTGATTTTATCTCTTTTTCTTGCTTGTTTTCCCGTTTTTGCCCAGGATTTAGGCATTAACGCCGATGATCTGCTATTGGAATCGAGAGCTGACGGCGGATTTCATCTGTTTGTAAGAAAAAAACCGGATGTGGGGTCTGTTCTGCTTACGGAAACAACGAGAGACCCGAATATGAGAGCCGACAATTACGCCTACCGCGCGGGCGAATGGAATGCAATTAACGGCGATGAAATACGCATGCTTAACGGCGCGCCGATTCCAAGAGAGAGCCGCGTTTTTTCGTTGATCTCTTCCACTGTTGTAAATCATCCGTCGCTTGGAAACGCGTTTCATATTTATATTCCCTACGTTTTATATTACGGCTATGAAGGCGGCCGAAGCGGACAAGTGCATATAACAGACGGCACTTTTTTGAATGTACGCGCTTTTAGCATGCCTTATGCCGATTATCGCGGCTCTTTCAGGGACAATCCCTTCAGGCTCGAAGCAAGACAGGAGCCATTGCCCGGCCCTCCCGGGGGCGAATACATGGCGGAAACTGTCGCCGCCTTTACCGAGATCGCAAGGTCTGCAAACGGCGAATCGATTTATTCCAGAGGCCCCGAGGATGTTGTAAATTTGATTCGCACTGTTCTTGAAAGGGAACGCGGCAACACTTTGGATCTTGTTATCTGCATAGATACCACAAACAGCATGAACAAATACATCGATTCTGTCCGCCAAAGACTAATCCCGATGCTTGATGAAATGCTGGGCGGTTTTCCCTCTTTCAGGATTGGCATGGTTCAATTTAAGGATTATTATGAAAGCTATGTTACAAGGGTAATTCCCTTTACAAACAACTTTGCGCATTTTCAGCGCGACTTGAACGCAATACGCGTTCACGGCGGCGGCGATATCCCTGAGGCCGTTTATGAAGCTCTTCATGAAGGAGCCGTAAGGTTTGACTGGCAGGCACAGTCTAGGATTATGATATTGATAGGCGACGCTCCGCCGCATCCGCGTCCGAGAGGAAGGATTACAAAAACGATGGTTGACAATGCAGTCAATGAAAGAAACATCAAAGTGCATACAATGATACTGCCGCATTAAGGGAGTTTTAAAAATGAACATATTCGAAGCTGTGCTTTTGGGCGTTGTGCAGGGACTTACAGAATTTTTGCCTGTCTCAAGCTCGGGGCATTTGGCGCTTTTTCAAAGAATAATTGAAGCGACAGGAGGCACAATGAAGGAGCCTTCGCTTTTTTTTGACACAATGCTTCATGCGGGAACATTAATCGCGGTTTTTATAGTTTTATGGAAAGACATTTGGGAAATCATCAAAAAGCCGATTCAAAAAATCACGCTTTTCTTGATCATAGCCACCATTCCTGCGGTAATTGCCGCCCTCACCTTTGAAGACGCCATCGAAGAAATTTTTGTTTCAGCCAAATTTTTGGGCATTTGTTTTTTGATCACAACGATACTGCTTGTAACGGCAGAAATTCTTTCAAGACGCGCAAAAATTAACAACAACCTGAAAAAAGCCGCCGACATGACATGGCTTGACGCATTGATAATAGGTATCATGCAGGCAATCGCAATACCGCCCGGCATTTCAAGATCGGGAGCTACAATTTCGGGCGCTCTTTTTCGCGGACTTGACCGCGATTTTGCGGCGCGTTTTTCATTTTTGATGTCCATCCCCGCGATACTTGGAGCTGTAGTATTGCAGACAAAAGACATGATCGGAGAAAGCGCACAGAGCGAATACAGTATTGGAGCCGCCGCAGTAATTGCGGGAACCATAACCGCAGGCGCAGTCGGATTTTTTGCAGTCAAATTCATGTTAAAAATAATACGCGAAAAATCGCTTTTTGGGTTTGCGGTATATACCGCAATTTTGGGCGTTCTGGTTATTGCGGATCAGCTTATAACACATCTTGTTTTCTGATATAATTACCCATGAACAAGACATTGCAAATGTGCATAATCGCAGCGGCGGGCGCTATTTTAAACGCCGTAACAGGTCACGTTTGCACCGCTCTTTTTTCATTTCCCGTATTTCTGGATACAGTCTTTATAATTGCCATTACTTTCGCTTTTGGTCTTTTGGGAGGGGCAATTTGCGGGGCATTGACTTCGCTTTTAATTCTTGCAATCAGTTCGGCTGTCAATTCGTTTGATCCATTTTTCCTTTCCGATTTAATTCATTTTTTAACACATATTTCGTTTGCCGTTGTCACTTGGCTGTTCATGAAGATATTTGCGCGTGAACTGAATTTTAAAAAAGGGGCATGGGAACCTCTTCCCATATGGAATAAAAGCAGCAGCTTAAGCATTGCAATAGACAAATTTTTTGTTTTGATAATTTTGTCATTTTTACTTTGCCTAATCTCAGGCATTTCAAGCGAACTTAGAATCGTTTCTTTTGGAATTCGCGGTATTATGCCGTCACAGATTCTTTACAATATTTTATTAAATACCCTTGATAAAACGATTTGCGTTTATGCGGGTTTGTTTTTATCTTACGCGTTAAGATCGTTTTTTAAGGTTTCTTCGCAAAGACCGTAACCTTCCTCTTCCAAATTGCCGGCAGGTTCTATGTGAACCATAATATCGTATATATTTTCCATTCGCTCCTTGATTGCCTTTTCGACGTTAAAAGAAATCCAGTGCGCTTCTATTACCGTTTTGTTGGGCGGCACTTCGATATCGATTCCAATATCCCAAAAACCGGCAATTTTTCGCATCCTTACGCGATGGGGATGCCCCGCTCCTTCGACCGATTTGACGGCTTCGAACACTTCTTTGTAATGAAATTTATCCGAGCCGCCGTCCATAAGCTCGGTGTTTGCTTCCATAAAAATGCCAAGCGCGGATTTTAAAACCCACAAACCGACAAGAATCGCAACCCATGAATCGATTATCCCGATATCAAAAAACATCGAAAGCCCCAATCCCAAAAGAACGCCCGAAGAAAGTATTACGTCCGCCGACATGTTTTTTGAATTTGCCTTTAACATGGAAGAGTTTGCTTTTTTTCCGAACATGTACAATGACCATGCAAGAAACAGTTTTCCGGCTATCGATACAACAGTTCCGATTACGGCAAGCAATGACGGCACTTCCCTTTCCGCGCCGAAAATAATGTTTTTCCCCGAGCTTAAAATCAACTGCGCTCCGGCAAAAAAAAGCATGAACGACAAAAGCGCGGTTGCAACTGTCTCCGCCCTGCCGTGTCCCCAGGGATGTTCGGCATCGGCAGGCTGCGCGATAATTTTTGCGACAAACAAGGACATAATCGCTATTAGTACATCAACCGAAGAATCGATGCCGTCTCCGATTACGGAAAGGCTGCCTGACATTATTCCCGAACCTATTTTAACAGACGCAAGAATCGCGTTCCCGATTAGGGCGGTTATGGATGCTGTTTTAATTATTTGCGCCCTTTTTTGCGAAGCGTTATCGTTGCCGGGTTTCATGACTTATCCTTTTTCTTTATTTTGGAATTGATTCTTCTGAAAATAATGATTATGGGTAAAATCAAAACTGCAATAAAACTTCCTGCAAAACCGTTATTGTAAAGATTAAGACCTCCGTTTACGTCTCCTATAAATACCGCAATCGAAACATGGAGAAAACCGGTAATGATTCCCCAATGCCAGCCGTATCTTCCGGCAATCGGGGCAAGTCCTGTAGAAAATAAAATTGCAAGCGTATTTACGGAAGACATCGAATCAAGATGGTTAAGGTAAACTGCAAGTATGCTTCCTATGATAATCGGAGTTGCGTTTCTAAGATGCTTGCCGCATGCCGCAAAACCCGATACCGTAAAAATTCCTCCCAAAATGGGACCGTTTATCGGGTATCCCAAAACAAGCATTACAGTTGTCGACACTATGCACATAATGCCGATGTTTATGTAACATGTATTGTGATATTTTGTGAGATAGTCGCAATCTTCCGGATCTTTTTCCTTTAGCAAATTGAAAAATTTTGCAACTGCATTTAAAGGTTTGTCGGTTATAAACCCGTAAACAATCAGCGCAAGAGCTATTGAATACGCGACTATTGCAAGCTGAAACGTATGTTCGGTATCCCATAAATTTTCGGGGATTATTTCTATATTGATGCTTCGCAAAAATCCCGCAAACATTGTCGCGATAAAACCGCCTGCAATTCCGCCGTTATAAAGGCAGTAATGGTTGTGCATCACCTTTACATAATCCGCGACAACAGGAAAAATGAAACCTACAAAAATGCCAATAAAGTACGCGGTGATGAATTTTATGATGTTAAACTCTTCGTTTAGAAACGCTATTTCGCTTACAATCGGCGCAATTGTCGCGCTGACCATTGCAAAAATCACCATCTCCGAAAATTTCTTGCCTGCCACTTTTCCGTACAGCCATACGCCAGCAATTATCGGAAGCGTATTTAACATGTTTTTTCCGAACAGCGAAAAGCCGATTGTCAAAAAAAGAGAGGCTATTATTTTTCCGTTGGGATCCCTTTTGTTTACGATAAGCAAAAACAGGTTAAAGATTGTAAGAATAGCCGAATTTACAAATGCGGCTCCAATACCCGCAAGCTCTATATAATCGGTTATAAGAACGCTTCTTGATGTTTGTATTTTTAAAAAACCTTCCATGACCATGGAAGGCGTATTCATGCAAAACGCCAACACAATAAAAAGGAAGCAAATGCCGAGCATGATGAAATAATCCACAGGCACTGCATACCTGCTCCTCCCCGGCATAATTTCTCCTTTTTGAGTTCTAAAATATCAGCACGTACAGTGCAAAAGTTTATTTTTATTTCTTTCTTGTGAAAGTATCAGTTTCTCCACCAAATGTAATGGAAAGTTTATCGCCTTCAATAGTAAATGTGCCTTCTTCCGATTCGTCGTCTTCGGTAATTGTAATCTTATTGCCGTTTGTTTTATATGTCCCGGATTGAAATACTTCACCGCCGAATGACATATCAACTTTTTCGCCTTTAAAGGTTAATTCAAATCCATCACTATGAACCCATGTCCCGTTTATTGAAGGTCCGCATGATACAAGTAACATCGAAGCCAGGATTATTGCACCAAAGGCAACAACCAATAAATTTGACTTTTTCATCTAAAAACTCCTTTGAGAATTAATCTCATAGCCTATTGTACACTTATCCGCCCATTATGTCAAACCGTCTTTGCCTTTTTGCACCGTTATATTGTATAATTGTTCCTTAACGAGGTGCAAAAATTGACACGCATCATTTCAGGCATACCTGTCAGGATTACGAAAAAAGACATTAAAAACATGCGTCTGTATGTCACTCCTCCTGACGGCAAAGTGACAGTTTCGGCTCCGTTTGCCATGAGGGACGAGGCAATCGAAAAATTCGTTTTGTCAAAAATCGAATGGATAAGGCTTCAAATCGAAAAATGCGAAAAACTGGAACGGGAAGCAAACCCTCAATACGAGGACGGCGAAACTTTTTTTGTATGGGGAAATCCGCATATTGTAAAAACCGAATTTGGCGGCAGGTATAATATCAATATTGAAGGCAACATTGCGCATTTTACCGTGCGCAAGACAAGCACTCCTGCGCAAAGGGAAAAGTATGCGCGCGAATGGTACCGTGAAATCCTGAAAACGGAAATTGCAAACAGGCTGCCCGTATGGGAAAAAAAGACAGGTCTAAAACCTGAAAGTTTTACGGTTAAATACATGACTTCAAGGTGGGGTTCGTGCAAAATCAAAAAAAGAAACATCTGTCTTAATTTGCAGCTTGCAAAAAAAAGGATTGAATGTCTTGATTATATCATTCTTCATGAACTCCTTCATTTTAGGGAAAGGGGCCATAACGAGCGGTTTTACGGCCTTATGCAAAAATACATGCCCAAGTGGAAAGAGGTTAAAAAAATATTAAATAACCGCGAAACGGGTATTCCTTAAACCAAAAATGTGGTGTATTATCAAATTATGGAAGACACCGGGCTTGGTAAACCGCTGATTGTATCGGAAAAAATCTCGATTCAGAAAAATGCCGGAAATATCGTCCTTTGCCTGCCTTCCCACGAAGGCGAACCTATTGAGCCCGAGATTCTTTATTCGGGCGGTGAAAACGCCCTTTTCAGAAGAAGACCGGATCAATTCATTCTTTTCGAAAAAGTGCCGGAAGAATTTTTCAACGAAGACTATGTGCGCGAAACCATTTTTAACAAAAAAGAAGTTCTCATTCTTGAGAAAAGCTCAGGCCTGAAAGACGAATACAGCGCAAAAATAAACCTTGTTTTTGAAATACTCGATTCCGTGGAAACGATTGTTTACGACGGCTACCCTCTTCATACTTCCCTTCGCGCAAGAGTAACGGCAGAGCCCGACAAACCGATTAGGGACATTATAGAAAGCGAAAATTTAATCAACCTTGCCGCCGTTTTGGCAAGAGAGGAAAATTACGATCTTTTAAAAAAATACTTTGACGAGGGATTGCCCATAAACGATCTTATAAGCCATTCGTTTAAAAGATGGCAGCCCACTCCCTTTCATTATGTCAGCACTTTCAGGCTTGTAGGTTACATGCAAGACCCGATTAAAATGCTGCGCTATCTTGCAGCTAACGGCGCGGATCCGAACATTGCCTGCAAGAAAGGCGACACTCCGCTTGGGAATCAGTGTTTTAACAACGGTTTGTCCATTGTGATCAAGGCGCTTCTTGAAACAGGCGCAGACCCGAATCACTTTACAAAAATAGAATCCGGTCCCATCAAACCTCTTCATCTGATGCTTTTGCCGTTTGACTACGACGAGGAAAATCGGGAATTTACGCCCATAAAGGAAAGCGATATTGAGAACATAAGCCTTCTTTTGGAAAAAGGCGCCGATGTTAATTATAAAACCGAAGAAGGCATAACGGCGCTTTATCTTGCGCTTAACAATTCCGTAGGGACAGTTCGCAATAAAATCGTCAAACTGCTTTTGGAAAAAGGAGCGGACGAAAACGCCGCCATGGAAGCCTTGCTAAAAGGCACGGAAAAAAAACATTCCCATTCCGCCTTTGTCCTGTTCCAGATTTATTCGGGTCACATCGAAGGATTGTCAACAAAACCGGATGCCGTTTTGGCGCGCAAGTATCTTTTCCTTGCGTCGGATTTGATGAACGGTTAGCAGATATCTCCAAACAGCATATACGCCAAACCATAAAAAAACATCGAATAAAAACTGTGCATTCTGCACTGTTTCAAACGCTTTTTACTCCAAATGAACAAAATACGCTATAAATAAAAAAATTCGATGTTACAATGATAATGAAAAAATAAGAACCTCTTAATTAAAACCATGTCTGCCAGGACCACCGCGCGTTGCGCGGTCGCGGTTTACCTTAAGAGGCCTCTCTTATTATACCAACTGTTTGGGAGGTATGTAAATGTGTAAAAAATGCGTTTTAAGGGGATTTAAAGGAATTTCGGCTCTTCTGTTACTGTCCGCGCTGTTAATCGGATGTCCGCCCCCGCCCGAGGGAGGACCCGGGATTGGACAAATATTCTTTGCAGGCAATTTTGCAGAAGGCGTTGGAGAAATCGAACTTTTTGTTCTTGGTCCTGCGCTTTCCAGCCAACGGACTCTGGCAAGAAGTCTTACAGAAGGCCATGAATTGTATGCGCATGTCATGCACGATGATCGCATGCTGCGTTTGGAAGGTGCTTATGATCATATTTCCGACGGATTTGTTCTTTCCGCAAGGGAGGAAACTTTCGTATATTCAATCTTTGGACAGTTGGACTTTAACGGCGATTTTCAGTTTGCCGAGATTTCTGTTACAACAAGAGTAAATGACGAATGGACAATGAGGTCTCATCTGATTAACAGCAATCCGACGGTAAGCCTTCCCGAAGACGGTTTTTCCAGAGGCTTGGGCGGTGTTCCATCCGGGATTGCAGGCAGCGTTGATATATGGATTCCGTGGTTCATGGAAGACGATAACCATAGAAGATGGTCAATGATTTCTCCCGCCGCAATGGTTGAATTTGAATTAGACCCGGAGAAAGGTTTCCCCGAAGAAGTAAGCCGCCGGAATTTTCTTCATTTTGAAGCTGTAGGCAACGAAGAAGCCAATGTAGTTTCCATGTACACTTTTCCTTCACCGGATTCTTTGAGTGAAAAATTCCCTGTTCTTAACGAAGAAGGACACATTGACAGTTACGGCAATACTCACTGGCGCGATGCAATGATATCGGCTGCGTTAAACAAAGCATCGGCAGGCTGGGGCGACCTGGAGCGCTACTATGATAAGACTGAATTTAACACTATTGGAAAAGCGTATTTGGAACAACATAAATCAGCTATTACTGCAGCCTTTG
>JGI24694J35173_10001145_pt1 | contig 24576 bp, 20 predicted proteins | sample TergutCo191P1_FD_35173 | JGI IMG/M metagenome (IMG submission 35173) | reverse complement strand
TTTCGATGAACGCCCGCGATGACATGGGCGGCGACTGGCCGTAGGCAAGGGAGGACAGCTGGGGTACGAAATAGTAATACCGATAAGATACCACTGCGTCTCCCTATTCGTCCTTCACGGAGGCTCTTAGAATTTCCGCGAGCTTGGGGTTAAGGTAGGCGCAAAGCATTTCCGCCACCGAATCCGCAGAAAAATCGTAATACGCGGAACCGTCCTTGTTGGCGATTCGGAAGCCCCCGGCAAGTGCCGCGTCCGAATTAAGCTCCAATCCCTTTTTGATTTCCTTGGCAAGCTTCGTCTGGAAAAAGGTTTGCAGCTTGCCCAACGAAGCAGCACTAAGCAGCACTTCCAGTGAACCCTGATTTTTACCCCAGGCAGAAAGCAGTTCGGGAATCACTTTTTTAAGAATATCATCGCTGTAAGCGTCGCCCAACTCTTTCAGAACAAGCCTGTCCAAAAGTGCCTGAACCTCATCCTTAAAGACCAGCAGCAAATTACGCGAGGCCTGTTCCAAGGCCGCGACACCGGCCTTTTCGGAGCGTTCGGCATCCTGCTTGGCCTTTTCGGTAATCTTTTCGGCTTCTTTTCTGGCAACCTCTACGATTCGCCTTGCTTCTGCTTCGGCATCCTGCTTGATTTTGGCAGCTTCCCCCGTGGCGGATTCAATACCATCTTTCTTTATCTTGTTGATGAGTTCCTGTACTTGGATATCCACGCCTACCTCCTCCGTCAATAAAAAAAAGTCATCTGAGCGTTTTAGTTTACCTTACTGTTTAAGGTAACACATCGCCAGCTTTTACTCAATACCTTTAGGTGTCCAAAATGCAAAAATTACTCTATTTCAAACGCGAAAACCGATTTTTCTGCGTAAGGATTGTCCGGCCCGAATATGCACGGCGGAAAATCTTCCCTATTAGGGGAATCTGGGAAATGCTGGGTTTCCAGACAGAAACCCGAATGCCTGGAATACACGGCACCGGCCTTTCCTTTGACATCCGGCAGCATGTTTCCGGTGTAAAACTGGACGCTTGGCTGGGTCGTCAGAACCCTCATCGTCCTGCCGCTTTCGAACTCCCTGACTTCGGCGCAGGAACGGAGCTTTCCAAGATCACCGTCAACGGTAAAACAGTGATCGTAGCCCTCCGGCGCGGAAGCCCCCCCCGAGCCCCCGAATTCCGCCTTCATATCCCGTTTTATAGGCTTGCTTTCCCTAAAATCGAAAGGGCTGCCCCTTACCGGAATCAAACGCCCCGTCGGAATGCTCTGCGAGTCAACCTCCAGATACGAGGATGAATTAAGGAGGAGTTCGTGGGACAGCACGGAAGGCGAACCTTCCCCCGCAAGGTTGAAATAGGCATGATTGGTAAGGTTTATCGGGGTTGGCGCGTCGGACCGCGCCTCGTAAATGGCGATTACCTCGTTGGACTTGGTTATGCCGTAAGTAACCCTCGCCCTTAGGTTTCCAGGAAACCCCCCGTCGCCATCGTCGCTGTTCAGCTCGAAACGAACGAAAACCCCGTCGCTTTCCTCGTAAGCCTCGGACTTCCAAAGCATCTTGTCAAACCCCCGGTAACCACCGTGCAGGGTGTTCTCCCCTTCGTTCGCCTCAAGCCTATAATCATCGCCGTCCAGGGTGAAACGCGCCCCCCCGATGCGATTCGCGAATCTCCCCACGGTAACGCCTATGTAGGCACTATTATTCATATAGCCGTCAAGCCCAGAAAACCCCAGAAGCACGTCGGATTTCCCGCCCTTGCTGGAGGGAACAATAAGGCTTGCCCACGTCGCGCCGAAGCTGGAAAGGCAGAGCCGAAGGTCCCCTGCTTTTAGGGTATATAGGTGTACTTTTCTCCCGTTGGACAGGACCCCAAAAACCTCTTTGGATATCTTCATAATCGGAAGTATAGCAGAAACTGGGGGTTATTGGCAATCGGGGGATAAGCAAGCCGCCGTCAGTTCAGCACATTGACCAGTGCACCCGCCAGAAAGCCAGCAAGGTTTTCCACGGCTATGTCCATAAGACGGGCTCGGGTCTCCCTAGGGGCCCATGCGATATGGGGGGTAATGAAGCAATTCTTGGCCTTCAATAAGGGATTATCGCCACGGATTGGCTCCTGCGACACCACATCCACCGCCGCAGCCATGATTTTGCCACTATTCAGCGCATCCGCCAGATCCCGCTCGTTTACAAGCAGGCCCCGTGAAGTGTTGATAAGGATTGCGCCATCCTTCATTTTGGCGATACTGGCCCTGTCGATTATGCCTTGGGTGGCCGGGGTTAAGGGACAATGAAGGGAAACCACGTCGGATTTGGCAAGAAGCTCGTCAAGGGTCACGTATTTGCCGGCCTTGCGGCCTTCGTCCGTTTCGGTTCTGCTGTGGGCCAAAATTTCCATGCCTATAGCTGTGGCGATTTTAGCGGTAGCCTGACCTATGCGGCCAAAGCCTATAATTCCCAGAGTCTTACCCGCAAGCTCGATCTGGGGATAATCCCAAAAGCAGAATTCCCCGTTGGCCTCCCAGCGTCCGGAATACACTACGCGGCTGTGATGGCCTATGTTGTGGCAGATTTCCAACAGCAGGCCGATGGCAAATTGGGCAACCGCCGCCGTGCTGTAGGCTGGTATATTGGTGACGATAATGCCCTTGTCTCTGGCCGCGTCAAGATCCACCACGTTATAACCGGTGGCCAGTATCCCTATGTATTTTATGAGCGGTGCCGCGTCAAGGACTTCTTTAGTGATGGATGTCTTGTTGGTGATTACGATTTCCGCATCACCAATTCTTTCTATAGTTTGGTCGCTCAGGGTTTGATCATAAACCGATAGCTTACCCAGTTTTTCAAAGCCATCCCAGGACAAGTCCCCAGGGTTTAGCGCACGTCCGTCCAGCACAACGATGTTCGTCATGGGAAAAATATAGCATGGGCAAGCGGAAGCGGCAAGTTCCCTTCGGTATTATTGCCGCACGCAATCGAAATGTACTATAATAAGGCATATGAGTAAAACCCCTACGGCTTTTTCACTTTTGCTGGCTTTAGTGCTGTCCTTTTCGTCCTGTGCGACACAGATTAGCGGCTCTTTACAGACCGACGGACGGGCGGACTTGAATATCTTTGCTGCATTGGAGCAGCGAATGTCCGCGCTTATAATGGGTTTCGCTGCCGCCGCCGGTATCGCGCCTGGGACTGCCATTCTTGATGGTCCCGCCATAGCCGTCTCCATGGCCGCCGCGCCAGGCATTGCATCGGTCTCGCTAAGCAACACTTCCCCGGTTTCTATCGAAGGGCAGATTCAGGCTTCGCATGTCGGTGAGCTTCTTGCCGGCGGTGGGACGGACTTCATCACTTTTGAACAGACGGCAGGCGGCGGGCGTTTTACCGCCAGCCTGGACCGGGATTCAGGTCGGGCAATCCTGGCCCTCATTTCCCCGGACATAACCAACTATCTTGCCGCTCTTATGGCCCCAGTAGCTACAGGCGAGGTAATGACCAGGGATGAATACCTGTTTCTCGTGGGCATGGTGTACGGCGGCGGAATAGCCGAGGAAATCTCTAACGCCACGATCCGCGCCTGGATAGATTTCCCAGGGCCCATTCAGAGCGCAAGGGGCGGTACCTTTTCAGGCAGAAGGGCAGAGTTCGTGATCCCGCTTCTGGATATTCTTGTGCTGGAAACGCCGCTTAGCTACGAGGTTGTTTGGAGATAAGCCGCATTCAGGTTTCCGCAATAACCGAACGCAGCTTGAGTATCAACGACGGCTCTACTGAAAGCTCGTCGATCCCCATTTCCACAAACGTTTTTGTCAAGGTTAAATCCCCGCCTAGGCTGCCGCAAATCCCACACCAGATCCCCGCACTGTGCGCATTCTCGCAGGTCATGCGGATAAGACGCAGCACCGCCTCGTGTCGAGTGTCGCGGAACTCGACGACCGAATCATTCTGTCTGTCCACGGCCAAGGTGTACTGGGTAAGATCATTGGTACCGATGCTGAAAAAATCCGCCCCCCCCGCCAGAACATCGCTGATAATCGCCGAGGCAGGGGTCTCTATCATTATGCCGATGGGTACCCGAGCGAAAGGCACACCTTCCGCCGCAAGCTCCTCCTGCGCGGTCTTTGCCGCTTCCTTGGCCTGAGTCAATTCCCAGAGTGAGCTAATCATTGGAAACATGATCGCGGCGTTGCCGTGGACCGATGCACGGTAAATCGCGCGGAGTTGCGTCTTAAAGATATCTGGGCGGGTAAGGCATATTCGAATCGCCCTCATCCCCAGTGCCGGGTTTTCCTCGGCGGGCAGGCCGAAGTACCCAGCCTGCTTGTCCGCGCCAATGTCCAGCGTGCGGATTATCACAAGCTTGTTACCCATTTTTTCAAGAACCTTGCGATAGTTTTCGTACTGTGTTTGCTCGTCGGGAAAATCGTTTCTGCCAAGGTAGAGAAATTCGCTGCGAAAAAGACCCACCCCATCCGCGTCCCCCGCAAGGGCGGCCTCGACATCTGCCACCGAACCGATGTTGGCGTAAAGCCTTATGGCGCGACCGTTCTTGGCGACGGTAAGCTTCCCCCGAAACCGCTCAAGCCTTTCCCGTTCGAGACTTTCCCGATCTGCCTTCGCCTCCAATTCGCGGATTACGTCGGCTTCAGGTTCAACATAAAGATCCCCAATCTCGCCGTCCAGAATCGCACACTTTCCAGAAAGGTCATCGGTAAGAAACGCGCCCAATCCGATGATTGCGGGAATTCCCATGGTGCGTGCGAAAATCGCCGTGTGGGAATTGGTCGCGCCCTGCCTTGACACCAGCGCAAGCACCAGACTTCGGTCAAGTCGGGCGGTCTCGCTGGGGGTAAAATCATCGGCAGCCAGAATCGCTGGTTCCTTTTCCCCGCCTTCGGTATCCTGCCTGCCGCACAGAATTTCTATCACCCTTTTTGAAACATCGTAAATGTCGATAGCACGGGCGTTCATGTATTCGTCGTCCATGTCGGCGAATTCCTTGGCCAAATGCGAACCTGCGGTATTGACGGCGTACTCGGCACAGGCGTTTTCCGTTTTTATAATCGCGATTATCGGGTCGGTGTAGTCGCTGTCTTCCAGTAGCATTCGGTGAACTTCGAAAAGCAAGGCGTTTTCCTTCCCTATTTTGTCCACCATTTCCGTAGACAGAACATCAAGCTGTTCGGCGGCAACACGTCTAGCCTTGTCGAACCGTTCGATTTCCCTTTCGGCATCGTCAACCAAACGCTTCTCCACGGAAAGTCCCTTGCGCTCAAGAAAGCGAATCCGCCCTTTGGCGATTCCTGGGCTTACGCCATTTCCGTGCAGTTTGATCATTTTACCCCCTCCCCCCCTTGTTTCAAAGTGGGTGGCTCCTACTGTCTTGCCCTGCAACGTGATGTGATTTCGCTCGGTGCATTAGGTAGTCACGCGCGCGGCGATTATTTTCCGATTTGACGATCGCCTTTCATATCGAATATACAAAGGATCTTGACCGTTTGCAAGGGTTCTATTTTTATACCTTATCGCCCGTAATAAACAAGCCAGATTCACTGGAAATATTTATCTCCAGACGTTTGGGCCTAGGGGTATAAAACCATTCCTTGGAAGGTCGATAACGTTCGGTCATATAAATTAGATGTTGATTTGTAGAGCCTATTAGATTTCTTTCGTTGTCCAGCTTGTCGTTTTCAAAGCCCCCGTCAATTATTAAATCTACATTTGCCTTTAATTGCCCGTCTAATTCTTCAGCTTTATTTCCCGTAAACAAGATTACGCCTAAGCCCATATTTCGTATTTCCTGCGACAACTCTGCAAGACCTTGCTGAAGCGTAGGTTCGCCGCCAAGAAAGCTTACGCCTTCTATATCGAATCGATTCTTCGCTTCCTCAATGATTTTCAGCAAATCCCCTAGTAATATAATGTTCACTGGTTTGATGTCGAGTAGCTGTGGGTTGCAACACCCCTTACACCGTTTGTTGCAACCCTGAAACCATATTGCAAGCCTTTTGCCTGGCCCTTCGGCTTCGGTACATTGATTGATACACGCGATATTGAATTTAGGCATCAAATTCGAACTCTAGCCCTTTGTGTCCTACACGCACCACGACTCTTGCTCCACGGTAGTTTACAAGATCAGGTTTGTGTTCGAACAGGAACAGGGAAAGGCCGTTAAGCAAAGTGTCGTTTATCGCATTCAATATGTCGCGTCCGCCCTTTGTAATATCTGCATCGCCAAGAATATGCTCGATAAACTTAAGTTCGTTTTCAAACTCCAAATCAAAACGATATTTTTCCGCAATGGCCTGTTTTATGGGGTTCAGCTTTGACTTGGCAATTTTGACCATAAACTCCCTGTCTCGAATAAAGTTAAACGGCACAATATTGTTATAGCCTATTCTCCCAAGAATTTCAGGACGTTTAATTTCATTGTCAAAATAATTTTTGACTATACGGTTAAATTCCGTTGCCGTTTCCGCATTACTTCCATTTGCACCAACTTCTCCAGCCCCAAGGTTCGATGTAAATATTATCACGCTTTCGGAAAAATACACGGTCTCACCTTTGCTATCGGTAAGACGACCATCTTCCAATATTTGCAAGAAGATATCAAGAATCCTGGGATTTGGTTTTGCCGCCTTTTCTATTTCGTCAAATAGAATAACACTAAACGGCTTTTCCTTAATGGCATTCGTCAACTGTCCGCCCTGCTCGTAACCCACATACCCAGGAGGTGCGCCAATTAGTTTTTGGTCGCTGTTTTCCTGTGCATACTCGCTCATGTCAAAACGAACACAAGCTTGTTCATCACCGAAAAGAAATTTCGCAAGAGTTTTTGACAGTTCCGTTTTGCCTACACCCGTTGGTCCAACGAAAAAAAGCACACCCTTGGGCATGGAACGACTTGACATCTTATGCAATCCCGTTAACCCCATATATGCTTTTACAACGACCTGTTCTATTTTTTCTATCGCTTCTTCCTGGCCAACAACCCTTTCGCCAAGTTTTTTCTTGATTTTTTTCACCTCATTATAGTCAAGTTTCTCCCATGGGTTGTCTTTTTCGCCGTACTTGAAAAGCCAAAACAGCTTCTCGAATGTCAGTTTGTTTTCCTTACGCGAAAGCCGTGCCATTTGGATAATCTCACGATTGGTAAAATCATCAAGCATATCGACATATTCACTCCTCTTTTCTGTCGTTGACAATGTTTCACCAGGTTTAAGCTTAAGATCAAAACCGCTTTCGATTTTACTGAGCAATTTTTCCCTTTCCATGCGATCGGGGCGTGACAATGTTATCGTACTTACTTCTGGATTGCCCTGGTAAAACGAAATAGGAAACATGGCAAGCTTGTTTGTTATGATTATTATTGTGCTTTCGTTTATGTCTGTTGACAAGTAATCGACTTTTTTGTCGCTTATCGCCTTTGAAAGCAGGGTAAGATTCTGTCGTTCATCATCGGAAAGCCCGTTTGCTTGGAACAAATAGTCTGCCCAATTCAAAATAAACGCTATCTTCCTGTTTTTGTTTGTCAGATTTTTAAAAATAATGTTAAAAACTTCTTCTGGTGTTTTAAATTGACCGTCGCAAGTTTTTGCAGGTGTTGCGACTTCGTCATCCAGGTCATAGCTGTCCCCTTCAATTTTTACGTCTTCGGTGATTTTTAATCGACTTGTATCTCCATCAAGCCCTTCGACTCTATCCCAATAAAGCACATCGTCATATTCCATTCCCTTTAGCGTTTGCAAAAGGTATTCTTTGATGTCTACAATTCGATCTTTGTCATTAAGATACACATCGCCGACATTACCGTCTATAATAACGCAACGCTTAATTCCGACTTCACGCTTTAGCCTGTTAAAGTTTGAGAGAAGTGCCATAACATTCTACTCCTTGTTGCTTTTGGATTTCATCTGTTGGTACTTTTGGGTCGAAATTTTGTCTGGGTTTTTCCATATCTCCTGGGTTCCAGTAACTTTTATTCCGTAGATTTCTTCCAAGTCGCTCATGAATGGCTTAATGTCATCTTGGCAGGCCTGCCCTTCGTAGCCGTCAAACCTATAAATGAATTTGCCGTCGAGCATCACTCTGAATTCAGCCCATTCGCCGCTTGCCTTTTGTGCGAGCATAACCACTTCATTTTGCTCTTTCTGGAGCTTTATGTTTTTGGAATCCACAATAAAGCCCTTGCTTCTGATACAATCCATAACAACCTTCAATGTTTTCTTACGGATAACCTCGGTCACTATTTTCTCGGTCGCTTTATTGCGAATGTCGATAACCTGCGCCTTTGCGTCCAAAGAATCGGTTGCCAAAACAGACATTATTGTTTCGTTGTCAAGTTTTGCGTTGCGCATTTCGGATTCAATCTCGGCAATAATCCGTTTGCGTTCGGTTTTGAAATAATTTTCCGCACCATATTTCATTTTGCTTTCGGCAAGCACCCTTAATTCGTCAAAACTCTTTCCTACATTTTGGTTATCCAGCCACTCAAGGTATATAAAGCCCTTTAGTGCTTCATCCGATATACCTGCAAGCTTACGGGAAAATTCTTCGTTATATGCGACAGTTCCAGTTGTTCTAAGTCTAATATCTCGACCGTGTTCCGATACTTTTTTAGCAAGCAAGCTATCAAGCAATGCCTCATAGTTTGCTATTTCATCGGTCGTGAATCTGTTTACTTCGTTGCTTAGCTTTCGTGCGGCTTGAACAATAGCGCGTTCATTGCCTTTTAAGAAGTCGGAATCCGTATAAACGACCCCACGCTTTGACACACGCTCCGACTCTTTGACAACTTCATCAATGCGCGACCTTATTGCTGCCGCCCGTTCCATTAAAGCGCGTTTCATACCCTCCGTTTCGTTTCCCTGGAGAGACTGAGACGTTTTGTCTATTTTTTGTAACAGTGCGTCAATTTGACAAAGATGTTTTGCGGCAACTTCGCAAATACTGCGACATTCGATGGATATGGCTTCATAGTTTATTACAACTTGGTGGCTCATTTTTCTTCCCCTTTCTTGTTTTCGCCGATTGAAAATAGCGAATCGGCCCATTCGGAAATCTTATTTTTGTCAAAAACAAGTTGTTCTTCGGTTGGGTGTTCTAGTCGATTTCTAAACTCACGAAGTTCATGCAGTATGTTGGTTTGACTTTCTGTCAATATCTGTTCTTTCTCGGCACGCTTCATTTTATCGAAAAGCGTTGTGTCCCCACTCTTTATTTTCAACAGATTACAAAGCACATAATCAAGGCGTATCACCATATTTCCAATTGCCATACGCCAGTCCCCTCTATTGATCGCTTGGCGAACATAGTTTTCGTTTATTTTATGAGGCATTTGCGATGCATTGCGCTCAACCATTATGTAGTCAAATATGGGTTGCATTATTTCGTTGTATTTAGAAAGTTCTTTAAAGCCTTCCGATGCAAAGCCTGCATATTTTTCAATCTGCAATAGTTTGCTTTGGAACACCCTAAAGTTTTCTATAAATTCAGTAATGTTGTATCCCTCGCGGATGGCATATTTTATGGTACTCTTAATGCCAAGGTTTTCCCTTAAATCGTTTAAGCTACCCAACAATACCGAAAAATCATCGGAAACCCGACTCTTTTTTATCTCTACTGCCCCTCCTGCGAGGATCTTCTCTACATACACTTTGACCACATTTGTCACGGATAACGCTTCGTTCTCGCTGAATCCACCATTCACCAAAAAGTTAAATAGCTCAATTTCGTCAGAAGTATGACTTTTCAGTTTTTCAAAGACATCTGTAAGAAGTTGATCTTTTTCGGAAAGCTGTCTAATTCCGTCAAGGGTTTTAGCTATTTTTACAGTGCTCCTAACATTTTCACTCGTTAGCTTCGAGATAAAACCATTGTAAATATCGTTTGCGATGCTCTTTGCAGCAGCCATCCATGCAGGACCTGAAAATACATTGTTAGCTTCAAGCAAAATCGATACCTGGCTTTCCAAATCGTCTGTTCCAGCCAGCTTCGCCTTAATATATCCGACAGTAAAATCCGCCTTTTTAACAAGCCCCGAAATTGACTTTATTAAGCTGCAATGTTTTTTTGAAAATGCAACCGCCTTGCACTCGTTAAAAATCGCATCAAAGATATTATATCTTTGTTCCAGGCCGTAATTTTGTTCAAGCAAGAGATTTACGCCCACAGACTTATTAATAACTCGTTCCATAATTTTTACACAAGCCGCTGTGTAAAGACGTACTTTATTGGCATCAATGGCAATAAATGACCAATTAGGATATAATTCATTTATTGTCGTTGTGATTATTTTTCCGCCGTCAAGTGGGGTTGTATCGCTACCGCACTTAACATTGAACACATCTTTATTATGAGTTAAAAGAATCTCTGCAGGACGCGAAAGCTGTTTTGCGTATTCTTCTGGTGGATACACGGCAGAAAGATTTTTTAGACTTGCAAATTTGCGAACAGGATAAACCCTAACATTAAATCTGAACATGTCCTTCGAAGATAATTCATTTTCCAGCATTTCTGGCGAAAAATATTCCTCGTAAAATGCCTCCGCACCTGCTGTTTTTAAGTTAATTTCCATGCCGTCATTATCGATATGCAGCTCAAGATTTTTATCCGCACTTGTAATTACGTATTCATCATCCAAAATACTACAATCAAGGAGCCGTTCTTCTTTTTGAAGCCCCGTTTGATTTATGTTCTCTACAAGGTAATCCTTTAGGCCAGATAAATCGGTTTCCAACCGTCCCAAAAAATCTTTGGTATAGCAAGCAGAACTTTCTATAGGTTTATGCCTTGCGCCATTATTAAAAGAAAAAAGAGATAGCATTGGGTTATAATACAATGTCAATTGTTTGGCTTTTTCATCGCCAGTTGGTATATATCCCTCGCGAAACATACGTTCACCGTTTGGGGTAAATTCAAAATGAGCGATTTCATACTGCTCGAAGTATTCGCGTTTATATGTATTACCTTGCCGCATGCGTAAAATTTCCCGATTCACCAATACTTCTATTTCTTCAACAAAAATGAATTGCAGATCTTCTGGAACCCCGAAACGCTTTAATACATCATGAAACAAGACATTACGACTTTTGGCATCCTTGATCAATTCCAAGATGATGTAGCCTACACCAGACGGCTTTTGTACAGCGGCATACTTCAAATTGACATTAAGTTTCTTCAATGGGAATGGACAAGAAGTCGATATTATTTTTTCCATGGTTTACCCTCCTCAAGTATATCAGCGGCTTTTAATAACAATCCACGCATGAAAATCGTGTTTATGATTTCCTTATATATGGGATATGCCCTTCTGTCTAAGGCTTTATTGCCATTCATATCAGGCAGATCAATAGTTGCTTCAGATAAGAAATCTTTCGCACCGACTATTACAAGCAATCGTCTTGCACGGGAAAGTGCCACGTTTATACGTTCGAATTTTTTTACAAATTCCGCCCGTGTCCTAGCCCTGTTTTTTGGTTCTGGGTTTCTTACCATTGAAACAAAAATTATATCGCGCTCATCACCCTGAAAATCATCGACCGTACTGACTATAAAACGTTCGTCATGTTTTTCACAAACATTTTTTAATGTATTTTTTTTCAAATGACGTTTTACCAACTTTGCCTGTTCACCATAAGTGCAAATTACCCCCATACTCATACGGGTGTCTTTCCCACGTGATTTATCAACCGTAAACTTGCCTGTTCGAGCATACGCTTCATCAATCTCTTTAGCAAGTCTAATTATCACTTTTGCCTCCGTCTCATTAGTCGCAGAAGTTCCGTCTCCAAATCTTTCGTATGAATCACCGCAATCAACAAAATAGATATGCTTGTCATTCTCTATTATGCTCTTGCTGTTTCGATTTTTTATATTCAAACCGTGCTGTTTTTGATCGTTTTGGTTGGGAATTCCTAACTCAAGACCACCCTGCCCTCTTTCATTGCTGTAAAAATGGTTGAACACACGCATTATATCTTCATGACAACGGTATTGTTTTGTAAGGGTTACACGTAATCGATCTGGAACATTCTCAAACAAAGTTTTGAAAAAACATTCTTCGTACAAGTTGATGAAGTGATCGTTTTTTTCCCTGTTGATTATTTCTGGATTTAAGCCATCAAAGTCATCTCTACGCAGATTTCGAAGATCATAGTGCGGAGGTAGCTGTCTATGATCACCAACAAGGATTACTGTTTTACCATAGAGTATTGGCACCAACAAATCAAGAAAGCTTGATTTACTAACCTCGTCAATAATTACAACATCTATGCCCTGTTTTTTTACATCCAGGCCATCTATATTATACCTCCCAAATGCTTCTATTGAATCTGCTCTGAAATTATCACGGCTCGAACAAGTAAGTCCTAGCACATTTGCATTTTCAAATAGTTTTTTCGTGTACTTCATGCGATCATCTTCGATTGTGCCATCGCCTTGCAATTCCCGCAAGAACTTCAAAATGCGCTCATACATAGGGATTTTGTTCTTATTTTCCGCATCACGCGCCGCATAGTTGCGCTCTAGTTCGTTCCATTCAGTGTCGATTATATCGAGCGCGGCGTTTATGTCATCGTAAGGTTCAAGTATTTCGAACTTATCGAAGAATTCGGTAATCTTACGCTTTAGGCCACTTTCCATTGTTTTATAGTTGTCATAGCCGCCTTCATCCCTTGCCGCTTGTGCTTCGTTATCTTTGTTGCGAATTTCAGATTTTAATTCGCCAAGAACCTGTTTTTGCCTGTTGTATTCGGCCGTTTTCTTGTCAAAGTATTCGCTAACATGTTCTTTTGACTTTTCTATCCACCGTATCAACTCGGATTTAATATCAGCAAGAACACCAACAAGTAAAGCAATTGTATCTTCTTTAAGCTCGGCAGTATTTACAATTTTTGCGATGCTTAATTCGGACAAATCAACATTCGAGGTGCTTTTTTCATCTTTGATTTTTTTCGTTGTTACAATAAGAGCATTCTTCAACTCTTTGTATTCATTTTCTTTGCCAATAATAGGATCCTCCGTATCTGGATCGCGTATTGCCGCCATTTGCTCCCTTATTTTGTTACGCTTTGCTTCCAATTCCACCAATCTTGAATTTCCAGAAAGTGAATCTATTTCCTCTTTGGCAGTATAAATATCCATTTGACGAATATGGACAAGCGTCTTAATATCTTGCTTCAACACAGGGTATTTTTGCAGAAGCTTATAGAAAGATGCCTTGATGTACTTTTCGTCTTCATTGTCAGACAAATTCAGGCTTTCAATGTTTTTGATCCGCTGAAAGACATTGTCTTTCTCTTTCAAAATTAGGCGTAGTTTTTCATTTCCCGCATCATGCATTTGCATCAAAACGTCTCTTTTGCGTGCTATCCTATTAAGATTGATTTGGATTTTCTCGATACGTGATTTTTCTTTCTTCAATCTGCTATGTTCAAGACGTAGCAAACCGTATTCATCTTTGAATTTCATTTTTTCGTCATTGAAATTTTCAAAACGCTCCACTTCGGCATTTAAACGATCGCTGATGTTTATGTAGAAATTATCCACCAATTTCTCAGGCGAATATTGATTCTGCTCTTTCTTTGATTGGGACGGTATTAGCCTAAGCGGACGAATTTCTGGGATTTTCGGCAATCGTTCAAACACATTGTCTATTGCCTTATGTGTCTCGCTTGAAATCAAAATACGCTTGCCTCGTTTTGCATATTGCGCTGCGATTTCGGCTATTACTTCCGTTTTTCCTGTTCCAGGTGGACCCTGCAACAGGAAAACGCTCTCAGAAGCAATGGCTTTTCCTACCGCTTCTTTTTGCTTAGGATTCAAACGCGGAGAAAAATATTCTAATTCTGGCAGCTCCGCCTTGTTATCCCCAAGTTCATCCGTAGCGAAAAGATATGTCGATAGGAACGGGTTTTTTACGTACCCGCCAAAAAAACTATTCAACGATTTTTCCAGGCGCTTTATTTTACTCTTTTCCGCTGTCACATCATTTTTAAAATGCGATGGAGCAATTTTAGCGATCTCGTCGTTGATACGGTCCGGTGTGTCATCACCTTGTAATTTAAAGTAAACAAAATAACGACGAATAGTATCATTTTCTTTCATGTCCCTTTTTTTTTCGACAAGGGCGGCATCCAGCTCGCGCTTTGTTTTTTCCTTTTCGTTACGCACCTGATTTTCCTGTTCGTCAAGAATTTCGCGTTTTTTCTCTGCCTCGTTGCGAAGAAGCATATCTTTCTGTTCCGTTTTAAGACTCGTCACTTTTCGTGCAACACGCCTTTCATTTAGTTCTATGTAGAGCTTCCGCAGGGAAACCGTTTTCTTTTGCTGAGCCAATTTTTCGGCAAAGGCAATACGCTCTTCCCCGCGCTGTTTCTCCAATATAACGACAGTTTCCTTAACACTTTTTTCTTTGCCCTTCTGGGCGGATTCTATTTTTTTCGTATATTGCTCTTCCATTTTTTGAGATTCCGCACGTACGATATCTTCCTTTTTCTTAACCTGTGCCGCATATTCCGCACGGACTCCCGCATCCTTATTTTCGCTTACATCACGTTCCAAACTTCTGGCAAGTTCATTTTTATAGTCTGAAAGACGTTTTGCATAATCACTTTCCAAAGATTCGGCTCTGTTTCGAACATATTCCGTCAACCTTTGTTTTAATATAGCAGCAAAGCGACCATCTATTTCCAGATATGCGAATTTAAGTTTTTGCGTAAAACGACTCTCTTCCTGGGAATAGTCTGGTTCTATATCCTTTTCGTAAAGTCCGCCATATCGCTCATCTATCGAAATCCATCTTCCATTAGCAATATTCTCCAATGAAACATTTGAGCGTGTAAAGCGATTCAGTTTCTGCACAAATACAGGTCTATCGCCTTTGTTCTTTTTGTCTGCAAAGAGTTCTCTTTTATTTTTATCTATAATGACACGAACAAGTGGAAACGCTTCGCTGTTTTCAAACTGTTTTGTAACGACAATTTGGGTATCGCTTCTTATCCTGTCATGGTCATCAAGTATATGTTCGTCATATTTCTCGCGATTTTTTTGATAATCACTTTTGGAAATGACATAACATTTTATTGCCTCACAACTATCAATAGGCATTGTATCTTTGCCCTGTTCTTCAAGATAATAATTTCGAAAACCGATATATTCCTTCCAGTTTTCATAAGTCCTGAGTACATCAACTGGTTTGGAAACGGTATAGCAACACCTACATATCTCTTCCATTAAATTGCGTGTTATAACCGACATAAATTCCTTTATGTTACGACCATAATCGGGGACTGTTATTGTTGCGCCATTAACAGGAAAAGACGTGGTGCCAAAAGCACAAGCTGCCGTTGCATGGATTTTTTTCTCGCCTTTCTTGTATATAAAGCCATCTATGAATTCAATACCTTTAACCGTAAATATGCCATGAGGGGTTATTCTTATATCGCCAATTATAATCAGTTCAAGCCCTTTGGGTAAAACATGTTCCGAATAACCATCCCTTGGCGATCGTATAACAATATTATTAAAATATATGGTTTCACTGCCGCTCAAGCCTTCGCGAAGGAAATTAGGCATGGAAATATAGTAGTCCTTATCAGACGTGACAGGAAAACAAGCCTGGATGAATTGCTCGTACGAAAAGCGCTTTAGCTGGGAATAGCGCGATACCAAAGCCTCGTATTGCTTTTTAAGCGGCGTGTTGTAAAAATCCTGGAGCCGTGAACTTCCGCTTTCGCTGTTCCCTGCAAAATTCAACAATAAATGTCCCATACTATACTCCTCTCTCTTTATATATGTCGAATAATGTCAACGCTTAACCATGCTTCTGGAGTTTTTGCGGCGTTCAAGACAGTATACTATTTTTCTAAATGCTCATCAAACCCTTTTTCCTTAAACCTACTACGGGTTCTATTTACGCTTGACTCAAATTTATCATGGATTTTGGCGATTTCACGATACGTAAGAATAACGCCGTTCCCTACATAGTTGGCATATATTTCATGGTTAATAAAGCTTATCCCTGAAAAGACCCTATCGACAATAGCGACATCATCCAAAATCCGCAGCTCTTTTAAGTCAGTCAACAAATCCACCGTCAGGAGTTTGGCGAGCAGTGGTTGGCGCCCTTCGTGCTCTTTTTTAAACTTTGCGTCTATGGACTTTATATCTTGCCGTATTTTGTGGATCAAGTCTTCTGTCTCTTCGATTTTTTCTTCTGTGGTGCTTGATTTGTCTTCTACAAAATCAAACAGCTCCGATCTACTGTCGCCATCGCCCGAAATGGCACGATTCCCAGAGTCAACGTTTATGTATTTATTTATGGCTATTGCCTCGCGCACTTCTTCAATGGGAACAGCCAAAGCGTTAGAAGCCTTGACTGCAAATTCATCGCTGTCAGCATCCTTCACATTATGCATTTTCGCATATCTAGAGAGGTTTCGGATTACGAGATCCATTTTCTTGGAGATTTTAATCCCTTTGCGTATATCGGCAATTTCCTGCTTGCCTTTATCCCATCTTATGTTTTGTTGTAATGAGACATTGAAAAAATTAAGAAATTTCCCCTTTTCTGGTTTATATGACTTTGACTTTACGCAATTTACGCAACTCTTTGCTGTGCATATTATCTCAAACCCGATTTTATCAAAATCTCTACGGCTAGACATAAGTTTGACAAGATCGGCAAGCAAGCGCTCTTCTTCCTTTGCAAACAGCTCGCCATTATTGACGTGATCAATCGAAAACAATGGCGAGCTGTTTATCGCGTTTTCAAGTTCTTCCTGTGTCTTCTTCATTGTGTCCCTCTATTCCGAAAGAATGGCATCTAGCATTTTTTTTGCGGCTTCGCCGTCCTCACATTCCATCGTGTTTGCGATTACGTTCATATAGAACAGTCTTGTCATATCGAACAGCTTGGGATTATAGGGTTTGTTTTCTGCGTCAAAAGACACCTGTCCATAGACAATGCTCTTTATGTCCGCACTAAAAAACCTTTCGGCAAAACTAAGCACCGAAAAGACAAGGATGGGCAGCGATTTTGCGCTGTAGGTAATATCGGCATAAATTTCCGCACCTTCGACAAGCTCCCCTACCATTCCCTTGAACAGCTTTTCCTGCTCCTTGCTGTCCTCGTTGTGGGGCATGGGTAAAACCTTGTACTCGATTTTCGCCCCCAGACTTGAATTTATAGCATCAAGCTCGTTCTTGAATTCCTCGACATTTCGGGTGCTGTTGCCATCAGGGTCTTCTTTCTTGAGAAGAACGACCTTTACATCGTCGTCTTTTCTCAACATGCGGGCAAGCACGCCGTTTATGGGGAAAGCTACCTCCCCGTCATACTCGATAGTGCTGTTGCCTGTAACCTTATAGCAAAAGCGCTGGAACTTCTTCATCATCATAATGTTGCAGAAAACTATCTTTTTCATTTACCTACGCCCCCATGCTAAGTTTGTTGTATTTGTCCATCTTGCGGTAATGTCGCCGCATGACCTTAAGCTTGCCGTGCCTATCGGCATTTTCGCGCTTTTCACAACACGCCTCATTATATATGTCCCCCGCAATTTCATCAAAAAACAGCTCTTGTTCCTGTTTGCTGCGACAGCTAAAGTACTGGTTCGCTTGCCACGCAGCTTTTCCTTCTTTGTACACCGCATAGCTTACTTTGTCAACCCCAAGAATGGCATCCTTGTGGTCGTGTTTGACGCGCGGTATCTTCCTAACAATTGCCGCCGCCTGTTTTCCGTTTTCCGCACAAACAAAAAACACGCCCTTGTAATACTGCCCTTTGCCAACGTGCCCGCATTTTGCCGTTACCATAAAGTGGTTCATCGCTCCTCCTAATCAGTGCCAGATGATATTATATAAGGCCGATTCCACCCAGGCTTAACACTTATTTGCCTTCTTTTTTTAAAAAAGCTGGAAATCAAGGCCGTTCGGAACATTCGAACCGAACAAAAGGGACCATACTCGCTTCCGCCCCTATACCCCCAATAGCAAGGCCTCCGCATCGGCGTTCCACAGGCCACTATGTGATTCGCAGGCCTTGTGAAGCTTCCCGAAAAGCGGGTTCGTCTTGCCAAGTTCCTCAAAATCCACAAGCGCGGTTAGGGGCATATTGATATGGGTATAGGCAAGAATCTTGCCAGCCCTAAGCTCTGGCAGCTTTGCGGTGGATTCCGCCACGCCATCTAAGCCGCAGATATGGGTAACCATGACCGCTGGACGCAATTTTTTTTCCGAAGAAAGCTTCAGTGCCTCCTTTAGATCATCGGTGTTGCCGCCTGTGCTTCCAAGGATGTGGGTGCTTGTGTAATGGCAATTGTAAAGATTTATACTGGCGGAAAAGTTTTTATCCTCTGGCCCAGCGAAAAAATTCAGGCAGCCGTCAAACGCCATCAACCTGTCACCCAATTCGGCAAGTTCACGCACAGGAGCGTAAACAAACACATCATCGTAACCAGAACCTTCGGTTATGCTCATTAGGAAGGCGAAAATGTCCGCGTGATTGTGGGGGTTGACGTACAACAGTTCTACGCCGTGCTTTTTCGCAAGTTCAGGCGGAAGCAGTCTTTCGGCGCGGCGTAATCTGCCGCCGTCCACGTCAGTTACCACTATACGGGCGGGACGATTGCCAGCATACAGTGGGTATTCGATGGCCCCGAGCCCCATCGGCCCCGCGCCGCCAAGGATAAGCACGTTACCTCCAGGTTTTATACCCATGGCATGATTGTAGTTTTGCTTGTTTGTGTGGTACATCATGTTGTAGCCGCCAATGATGCAGCTTAGCGGTTCCGCAAGCGATGCGTAAAAATATGCATCCCCGTCATAGTGAAGAAGGCAACCGAGTTCCATGACCTCGTTAGGCAAAATGCAGTAGGTGGCGGCTCCGCCGAAAAATTCGTAGGAGTAACCAGGCGAGGCAAGACTTCCATTATAGTTCAGAGCGGGCTGCTGCGCGAACTTTTCCCCTGCGGTAAATTCGTGTCGCCATTTGGCACCGACCTTAACAATGTCCCCAGCAAACTCGTGTCCGATTATGATAGGGTTGATGTCAACATTTTGCGGGCAGCGTTTATGCTTTTTGCCTTGCTTTAGGAGCTTCCAAGTGGACATGCAAATACTGTCACTAACAACCTTGACAAGAATTTCGTCGTCTTTGATTTCGGGAAGCTCGAATTCTTCCAGCCTTAAATCATCTGCACCGTAGAGCCTTACGGCTTTAGTTTTCTGTCCCATACATACCTCTGTCACGTAATTTTTTCCATTCTGACCCTACCTAAAAGCGTGTCAACAAGAACACGGTCGGGCGGATTGGTTCCCTCGGTAGCACATGCCCCCCCAGATGCTGCCATCGCCAATGCAAAGCACTGTTCGTCTGGCAGCCCCTGCTCGAAACCGTAAGCCAGCGCACCCACCATGCTGTCGCCAGCCCCCACGGTCGAGCGCACCTGTATATCAACTGCTGGGAATTTCCATGTTCCGTTTCTATTGGAAAAAATCGCCCCAGCTTCCCCCATGGAAAGCGCGACAAGTTTGATTCCCTTGCAAAGCAATGAACGGCATAATTCGGCAAGTTTTGCTTCTGTTATGGTTTCGTCATCTGCAATGCCAAAGTATTGCAACAGCTCGTATCGGTTCGGCTTGATATAGTCGGGTACTTCGCTGGGGGGGGATTCAAGGGCAAGTTTCAAAGCAGCACCGTCCGCATCGAGAAACACGGTTGCCCCACGGCGGCGCAGCATGGCGGAAAATCTTTGATATGTGTCCCCAGGAAGCCCTCTGGGAAGCCCACCAGGGAGACTCCCAGAAAGTACCACGATATTGCCCGCCTTTCCATAGCTGGAAAGTTTTTTTTCCATTTCCAGCCATTCCTCTGGTTTTATTTCTGGCCCAGGTTCGTTCAGTTCGGTAAGTCCACCATGCATATCAACGACTTTAAGATTAGTTCTGGTTACCCCCGAAACACGAACAAAATCAGCCTCCAGCCCTTTCCCTGCAAGCAGAGATAACAACTCCTCCCCTACCCCTCCACCAGCAAAACCCGTGGCAATGCTGCGACCACCAAGCTCACGAATAACGGCGGAAACGTTAATACCTTTTCCCCCAGCATCAAGCCGCAAATTCCGCAGACGGTTTAGAGCCAGGGGCTTCATCGCGTCCACGAAAGCGGTTTTATCCAATGCAGGGTTTAGCGTTACAGTAACGATCATATGCCCAGCCCGTTCAATATATTGTAAACATCGTCAACACTGGCGTTTTTGACAAGCCTTATCGTGTCGTCACCAGTCTCCAGATGGTCCACCACGTTTCCTATGATGTCCAGATGCTCGTCCCCTTTCGCCGCAATACCGATTACCAGGTGTACCGTAGTGCCGTGCCAGTCGATGCCCTCTGGATAGGTTAGCACAACAAGGCCAGTGGAAACGATGTCCTTTTTGTAGTCCTCCTCGCCGTGGGGAATGGCAATAAAGTTGCCGATTCCTGTGGTAAAGGAATTGTCACGTTTAATCATCCCTTCGATATATCGCTCGTTGACATAGCCCGAATCAAGAAGCATTTGCCCGCACCTGCGAATAACTTCCTCCCTTTCGGCCTTGGGCTGGTTCAAAATTATGTTGTCCTTTTTCAGAATCTGTGCCATACCATCCCCCAAAAAACGTTACAGATTTGCCATCAAAAATTCCCTTGCCGCTTCGATTGCGACAAGTTCGTCCTCGCCTTCGGCTCTGACAATAATCGTCTGTCCGCACTTGATGCGCAGTTTCATCAGGGCGATTAGCTTTTTACCATCGGTGCTAACCTTGGTACCATCGGCGGCATGGTCATCTTTAATAACGGTAACAATGCTTTTGAACCCCTGTATCCTCTGCACAAAGAGACCCGCAGGCCTTGCATGGATCCCGTTGGGATCGCTTATGGTATACGAAAATTCCGTCATTTTACCCCCTTTTTTTAAGCTCTTTGACCAGTTCCTCGTACTCCGGCGCACTAAGGAAATCGCTAACCATGACAAGTCGGATACTAGGGTTTGCCTCCCGCGCCCGATTCCCAAGCTCTTTATGGCAGATGATCAGGTCGGTATCATTAGGAACATCGCCAACTGGGGAATTTATTACGGAAATGTCCGTAATACCAGCGGCCTGCAAATTTTTACGCAGTTTGGTGGCTCCCATTGCACTGGATCCCATGCCAGCATCGCAAGCAAAGACTATCTTTTTAACGCTGGAATTAACAATCGTCGTATCCTTCCCCATGGATTCGGCCTTGCTCGCCTTCACTTTGGCCTGTGCCGCCTCGAAATTGGCATCGTCTTTTCCAAATATTTTCAGCAACAACATTGCCAACACGAAAGTAACACCCGCGCCAACAAGTATGCCAAGTATGTTTGGAACATGCGCACCCATCGGGGTCATCATTAGTTGCGCAAAGATGGAACCAGGGGCGGCGGGAGCGATAAGGCCACCACCGAAAACCGTAAGGGTCAGCACCCCAGAAAAGCCGCCGCCGATCATAGCAAGGATCAGCACGGGGTTCATCAGCACAAAGGGGAAATATATCTCGTGAATACCGCCGAAGAAGTGGATGACAATAGCACCTGGCGCGCTGGACTTTGCGGTGCCTTTGCCCACCAGAAAATAGGCAAGAAGAAGGCCAAGACCAGGACCAGGGTTTGACTCAATCATGAAGAATATCGACCGTCCTGTTTCCATCGCCTGTGCCGTGCCCAACGGGGTAAACACGCCGTGATTGATGGCATTGTTAAGGAACAGAACCTTTGCCGGTTCCACAAGGATCGAAGTTAAGGGAAGAAGACCAGTTTCGACAAGCCAGCCCACGCCGTTGCCCAGAGCGTTGGTGCCGACCTCTACAAGCGGCCCGATAACGACGTTGCAGATAAGGGCCAATGCCCCGCCGATTATTCCTGCGGAAAAGGTGTTGACCAGCATTTCAAAACCAGTGGGGATTTTCGCCTCGAAAACATCGTCAAATTTTTTGATACAAAAACCGCCAAGAGGACCGGCAATCATCGCACCAAGAAACATGGGGATGTCCGAACCGACTATAACACCCATGGTGGCAATTGCCCCAACCACACCTCCCCTCACTCCTTTTCTGCCCACCATCGATCCCCCCGTGTAACCGATTAGGAGCGGCAACAGGTAAGTAATCATTGGGCCGACAAGTTGGGCCAGCCTTTCGTTGGGCAGCCATCCCACGGGGATGAAAAGCGCGGTAATAAGACCCCAGGCGATAAACGCGCCGATATTCGGCATTATCATACCGCTAAGCGCTCTTCCGAATTTCTGTACGGATTGTTTTACCATTTTTGATTCCCTCGCCTAAATTGATTTGCGACCCTTCATTATGGGGTCACCATAACGGGGAAACCGCATATATCCATTTACGCACACAAATCATGGATACGCAAGAAAAAAAGATCGGAATTCCCATTGTGCCGTAGAATGTGGTATGCTGGGCATAGGCATGAATAACACGCTACAATGGATATGGGCAAACGGGGAATGGTTGTTGATTGGGGGAGGCATCGCTTTAGTATCATTCATAGTGTTTATCGCAAACAGAATAAGCGCGGGCAGGAAACCCATTGCGCGCGGATTTGACAGAACGAAACCCATTCCCGCAAAAGCCCCACGGCTCCCATTGTTATTTGAAACGAACAGAAGTGCCAGCCTGTACCGCACAAAGGACAAAGCCTATTTAATGCTTCATGTGGTGATAGTGAACGAAGGCAACGAAATGCTGATTATACGTACAATCGAGGCAACAATGGGGAATGGAAAGGGGCTTATGGTGCATGAAAAATTTACCGCTACGGCTACACATTCAGGCCGAAAATCAAGCTTCTCATTCGGTTCGTCCGAAAATTTATTGCCACTTTCAATGACGGGGAATGCGTCCAATGATGCATATCTGTGCTTTGCATTCTCCAACGCGGACATAGAAATCGGGGATGTTGCGTTGAAGGTTTCCACGTCAAAGGGGAAAGAGGTTATACCCTTGCAAACGGATGTTACCGGGTAGCACTAACCCCGCAAAATGTGTAGAATCAAACTCATGGACTATGCAGCAGAATCACTTAGAAAACATTACGAATGGCGGGGCAAAATGGAAACCGTACCCAAGATGCCCGTTTCATCACGGGAGGATCTCTCGCTGGCCTACACACCAGGTGTCGCCAGCCCCTGCCTTGAGATTCAGAAAAATCCCGAAAAAAGTTGGGAGTTAACGGGCCGCTGGAATACCGTGGCGGTTGTTACCGATGGTACGGCGGTGCTGGGTCTTGGCGACATTGGCCCAGAAGCATCGATGCCAGTCATGGAAGGAAAATGCGCCTTGTTCAAGGCCTTCGGCGGGGTGGACGCGGTTCCCCTGTGCATACGTTCCAAGAACATCGATGTGATTGTCGAAACCGTAGCCCTGCTTGCCGGGAGCTTCGGGGGGATAAATCTGGAGGATATTTCCGCGCCGCGCTGTTTCGAAATCGAACGGAAGCTGAAAGCCCGTTGCGACATTCCCATCTTTCACGACGACCAGCACGGAACGGCCGTGGTGACGGCGGCAGCCCTGTTGAATGCCCTGCGGTTTACTGGAAAAAAGCCAGAGAACACTGCCGCCGTTATTCTGGGGGCGGGTGCGGCAGGGATCGCTACGGCTAGGTTGCTTTTGTCTCTGGGGGTTCGCGATCAGGTGCTGTGCGACCGTGGCGGTGCAATTTATCGCGGCAGGCCGGGACTTGACGGCGAGAAGGCCGATATTGCCGGGGTAACGAACCCCGAGATAAAAAAGGGAAGTCTCGCCGAAGTGATTCGGGGTGCGGACGTGTTTATAGGATTGTCCGGGCCAGACATGGTAACTGGGGAAATGGTCAGGTCGATGTCCCCTGGGGCCATACTGTTTCCCATGTCGAACCCGGTGCCAGAGATCATGCCGGATATCGCAATTGCCGCTGGGGCCTCGGTTGTGGGTACGGGTCGCAGTGATTTCGCCAATCAGATTAACAACGTGCTTGCCTTTCCTGGTATTTTCCGTGGGGCGTTGGATGTGCGTGCATCGGACATAAATGACGAAATGAAAATCGCGGCGGCGTTTGCATTGGCGAATCTTGTCGGCGAGAACGAGCTTCGCTCCGATTATATTATTCCCGCAGCTTTCGATTCTCGTGTAAGGGATGCCGTGGCAAAGGCGACGGCAGAGGCCGCAAGGAAAACTGGCATAGCAAGGAGTGCAGACCCAAAGGAGTTATCATGAAAACCAACGAAAAAGCCGCTGCCGAAAAGGCGCTCTGGGCTGCCAGACTCTCCCAAAAACCAGAAGCCGAAGCCTTCGCCTTTCAAGCATCGATTAACGTTGACAAGCGTCTTGCGCCTGACGATATTACCGGTAGCCGCGCCCATGTTGCAATGCTTTGCGAACGGGGATTCATTCCCGCAAGCACCGCCGCGAAAATCGATAAGGAACTTGTCCGTGTTGCCGGGGAAATGGAATCTGGGAAACTTGCCGCCGACGATTCCGCCGAGGACATACATTCTTTTGTCGAGGGCGTTCTTACCGAAAGACTG
>JGI24694J35173_10001060_pt1 | contig 25783 bp, 22 predicted proteins | sample TergutCo191P1_FD_35173 | JGI IMG/M metagenome (IMG submission 35173) | reverse complement strand
AAAATGAGGCTTCCCTGTTAAATCAAGGCAAAACCCTCTTATTAAAACGGCAAAATCATTATATTTCATTTAACTCTCCTTATTGGTAATTACCTTTTAATAATTCAACCGCTGATTCCGCGGCGGATTCATCAGGATGACGCAGATCAAATTTTTTTCCAAGAGCAGAATATATGTTTAATCTTTTTTCCAGTTCAAATGACGCAAACGGATTATCCTGCGAGAATAAACCAAAGCGGCTGTCTATTCCAGCAAGCCTCTCGTGCGCGATTAACGCCCAAGTTGTGTCTACTAAATGACGGTATTGATCTTTTAAAACTTCCGGACAATTAAANGATTGCCGTGAAGTATTAATATCAACTCCTGATATTTCCATAAACTTATATTTGCGGCAAAGCTGCTGAACTTTTTCAAGCTGCGCCGGAGTATTACGCGGAGGCATATATGTAACAGCTTTGTAATCAAGACGTGAAAGTTCATCAAAAAGATCATCAATATAATCATCTTCAAATTTTTCAGCTCTTTTGTCTCCTGTTAAAGATTCCGCTATATCTCCTAAATACGCGTAAGCGGGAATCGCGTTAATAGAAGCGGCGAATGACGTTACTTTTTCCGCTGGAATACATTCATTTTCGTCAGGCTGAATAAATATTTCCGGTAAAAATTCTGTTTTTAAAACTCCCAAAAGATCGTAAAGATAATGGGGATTATCATCCTGTAAAAGCAACGGTCTTATTTTAACGGGAACAGTTATTCCAATTTTTGATTTTAAACATTGTGTTAGCTGCAAACCTCTGCCGAATTTACCGGTTATTTTTTTGGCTGCGGCGGCAAGAAGATGACGATCTGTAACTCCTCCGCCTTCATCATATTTTGAACATCCGCAAATATCTTTCTCAAAATCTATTTCGCTTATTCCCGCTTCCTTCAAAAGAATGTTAGCTGAAACTGTCATCGCCTTGGTTCTTTTAAGCCGCTGTTCTCTTACAGGCTTAAGAAATTCCGCAGCCGCGCAGACGGCGTTTTTTGGAATTCCCTGAACTGTCATGTAGACAAATCCTTCGGAATCAGGGTTATTTATTTTTCTATCCGCAAATCTGCCAGGATTACCGTCGGCACCTTTTTTAAAACTTACCCTCACTTCAAAACCGCAGCAGCCGCCGATTCCTAAAAGAGCGCAGGCTTGAATCATCTCATCTGCAGCGGCGATTGAATCGTGATCAACGGAGCCCGCAGCTTCAAGTCCTGCTTCCTTCGCGCGCAAAGCCGCCATTGCAGGAGTATAGGGGCTAAAACTGAAAATTGTGTGTATATGATTATTAATTTCGCCTTTGCCAATTTTAAAACGATCACTTTTATTTAAATTTTGCCATGTTTTAAGCGCGTCCAGACGTTCTTCGCTGGTAATACAGGGGTTATTTATTTTATTAAAAAGATCATTCACTTCTTAATAATACAATTTTTACTAGTTTTATAAAAGTGGAAAAGCGGCTTATATCATAATCTGGACGCGAAATTAAAAAAATATTATATTAAGGTTATGAAAAAATTTATTTCCGCTTTAATTCTGATATTCATTTCATTTAACTCCGCTTTCGCGCAGAGATATATTCCTCCTTCAGTTGAGGATACGCCGGAATTTAAAAGATTAAAAGTTATGGTTGAAGCGGACGGCTATCCTTATTCCCATTATGAAACCGGCGTTGGATTAATTGTCTGGGGTAAAAGAAGCGACGGCTCAGGCAAAGGATGGGGAAGTAAAAACGAAGGCATAGTGCGCATTCCGGGCAACGATCAAAATAAAGCGTACACAATCACATGGACTCAGTATTTTTTGGCATTTTCAGAAATGCATAAAGCATGTTTTGAGGACATCAATGTAAGAAAAATAAAAGAAGCTGTTGATCAAATTGTGCGTGACACAGATTATGATTATGCGAATTTATTTAAAGCGCCAGGCGGCGCTAAATGGGTGTTTCATCCTGATGTTAAAAATAAGGGCGTTTGCGATGATTATGCTAACCTTGTAACCGAAAAAGTATCAGGACTTCCGGGCGTGAGTAAGGTAACAAAAGTTTCTTCGCGCACCGGAAATCATTCATGGAATGAAATCCATCTTACCGACGGCAGAATTATATACTGTGATGCGACATGGTACGATACAAACGGTTATAACAAAGATCCAAAAACAGGAAACTATATAATAGATCATGAGCCTCACTACATGCCTACAATGTTCACATTCAACAAGGAATTATTCTCATTAGGAAAAACCCACTACGAATGGGGCGACGCGAAATAGGCTTGCCAAATCCTTTTAAATAATATACAATCGAAAGCGCAACGAAAGTAAATCGAAAGGAAATGGCTGGTGAGCGTAGATTTAAATGAGCGGGAAAAAATCATTCTTGACAAGCTGACATCCGACGGCTCGGTGTCAGTTGGAGCTCTTGCGCGCGATTTTGGACTCTCCGAGGTAACAATCAGGGGAGATTTACGTGAGCTTGAAGACAAGGGCTGGATAAACAGAAAGAGAGGCGGAGCGACAGCTTCGATACACAGCTCTATCCTTGAAAGGCAGCGGATGTTTCCGGAGAGGAAGAACGCGATTGCAAAAGCGGCCGCTAAACTTGTCGAAAACGGCGATATAATCATGATCGAAGCCGGAACCACTACCGCCCTCATTGCGCGTTTCCTCTCGGATAAAAAAGACATACACATTGTCACCAATTCGACTCTTGTTTTTTCCTACGCGCGGATGTGTCCTAATTTGCAGATAACGATGGTCGGCGGAGAATTCCGCCGTTCAACAGAGTCGATGGTAGGTCCCATCGCCCTGGAAACGATCAAACGGATCAATGTGCGCCTTGCTTTTGTCGGAACAGACGGTTTTTCAATTGAACGCGGAATGACTACCCATCTTATCGAAGGAGCCGAAATTGTTAAAACAATGAAAGAAAGAGCTCAAGCCACAATCCTTGCGGCGGATTCAAGCAAGTACGGCAAGTTTGGTTTTATCAACGTGCTTCCGTTAGCTGCAATGGATTTAATATTGACAGATAACGATCTGGATGAAAAAGCCGGAGAGGAACTTTTGGAAGCGGGAATAAAAATCAGAAAAGCGATCTAAAGGAGTTTATATGGCTCATATATTGATAATGCCGCGTCAGGGAAACACAGTTGAATCCTGCGTTATCACCGGCTGGAAAGTAAAAGAAGGCGAGATGGTAACTGCCGGGACAATAGTCTGCGAAGTAGAAACCGACAAAGCCTCATTTGAAATTCCTTCAGGAGAGTCTGGAACAGTTCTAAAAATTTTATACGATGAGGGAGATGATGTGCCGGTGTTGTCGCCGATTTTAGTAATTGGCGCTGAAGGAGAAAATTGGAAAATATCATTAACAAAATTTGATGAGATTCGGGACTCTGAAGAAAAGACGGAAAGCAATGATAGCGTTCATACAACAGACAACAATAACATTCCACAGTCAACATTCCACAGTCAACATTCTCAAGTCTCTAATCTCCAGTCAGCGGTCTCTTTCTCCTCTCCCCGCGCCCGCAGTCTTGCCGAAAAAGAATATCTCTCGCTGGAATCAATACCAGGAACCGGTCCCGAAGGCAGAATAATAGAACGTGATGTGAAATCGGCTCTGGAACAAAGACCGCCTCTAACAGCCACCGCAAAAGCTATGGGAGGATATATTCCCGCATTTGGTTCTGGGTTAAACGGACGTGTAACTATAGAAGACTTAAGCTCCTCTACTCCCTATTCCGCACTTTCTTCTTCAAGCTCTTCAATTACCGAAGTTCCCATAAAAGGAATCCGCAAAGTCATAGCAGACCGAATGTTAAATTCCCTTGCACAGAGCGCGCAATTTACGCTTAACGCATCCGCCCCAGTTTCTAAACTGCAGGAAATTCGCGCGAAAATAAAGAAAAATGAAATTGATTCGGATGAATTAAAATTTTCAGTGATAACAATAAATGATTTAATCCTTTTCGCTGTTTCCAGAATACTGCCGCAATTTATATACATGAACGCGCATAAGGCAGGAGATTTAATCAGGACATTTGAACAGATCCACCTTGGAATCGCGGTTGACTCTCCGCGCGGGCTTATGGTTCCTGTTATACGAAACGCAAACGAGCTTTCGCTTTCAGAAATATCTGCGGAATCAAAACGCCTTGCCGCTGCCTGTCAGAACGGATCGGCAAAACATGACGAGCTTTCGGGCTCTACTTTCACAGTTACTAATCTCGGAAGCCTTGGTATCACAAGTTTTACGCCGGTATTAAATATTCCTGAAGTCGCGATTCTTGGAGTCTGCGCGATTGAATTAAAACCGGTGTTTACAGACGGCAATTACAGTTTTGAGCCGTACATTGGTTTTAGTTTGACGATAAATCATCAGGTTGTTGACGGAGCTCCTGCGGCGCGTTTTTTAAAGACGTTATGCGAAGCAGTGGCGAATATTGATTTACTTATAAATAATTAGAAATCAGGAGTAATGGATTTTTATGTTTGATACGATAATTATCGGCGGCGGACCTGCAGGTTATCTTGCCGCACAGAGGCTTGGGCACGCAAAAAAAAATGTGCTTTTAGTTGAGCGGCAGTTCCTGGGCGGAACTTGCCTAAATGCAGGATGCATTCCTACAAAAACTCTGCTAAACTCCGCGAAACAGTTTGTTCACGCGAAAGAAGCCGGTAAGTTTGGAATAAAGACAGAAGGTCTCTCCTTTGACTGGACTGTGATTCAAAACTGGAAAAACGAAGTTGTTTTAAAATTGCGCGGCGGAATTGAAAGCAAAATGAAACACTGCGGAGTTCAGGTTATTAACGGCACGGGAGAAATTCTCTCTCCTCCATCAGGGGAAAATCCTGCAAGGGTTAAATCAATTGCGCCTAACGGTGAAGAAATTATCAGCGAAGGTAAAACAATTCTGGTCTGCGCGGGTTCTGTCCCTGTTCTGCCGCCGATTCCCGGCGCGAAAGACAATCCATTTATGCTAGACTCCAATGCCCTTCTTTCGGTTGATTCAGTTCCGGAAAAACTCGCAATCATCGGCGGCGGCGTTATAGGTCTTGAGTTCGCAGGTCTTTTTTCAGCGTTTGGAACACAGGTAACGGTTATCGAAATGATGGATGAGATTGTTCCATATATGGACAAAGAGCTCTCTCCCATTCTGCGCAAGGCGATGCATGGGGTGGATTTTAAACTTGGCTGCAAAGTGGAAAAAATAGACGACTCAACTGTACACTTTGCAAAAGACGGTAAAAAGGAAGAAGCGCGGGTCGGTTTAATTTTAATGGCTGCAGGCCGACGTCCTGTTCTTGACACATGGGGAGCGCAGGCTGCCGGAATTGACGTTACGCGAAACGGAGTTAATGTTGATGATTACATGCGGACAAATATTCCGCGAATCTGGGCGGCAGGAGATGTTACGGGAAAAAGCCTTCTTGCGCACTGCGCATACCGCATGGGCGAAGTTGCCGCCGCCGATATAATCGCATCTCTCGATGATCAAGCTGCTTTAAAAAATAACCGCAATTCGCGGAACAGAATGCGTTATAACGCAATTCCCTGGGCTGTTTACGGAATCACTGAAGCCGCGGGCGCCGGTATCACAGAGCAGGAAGCCTCCGCTAAGGGGATAAAAATCCTTAAAGCCTGTCTTCCAATGAAAATGTCAGGACGCTTTGTCGCAGAAAATACATTTAACGCTCCGGGAGCCGTAAAAGTTATCGCTGACGCGCAAAACAGACGCATTATTGGAATACACGCAGCCGGCTCTTACGCTCCCGAATTTATATGGGGCGCAACTGCTTTAATTGAGCAGGAGTTCAGAATAGAAGACATAAAACAATTAATTTTTCCGCATCCAACGGTGAGCGAGCTTATCAGAGACGCGGTTTGGGAGATAGGAGAATAATATGCCAAAATCGATAATTGTAAATCCAAAAGAGGTGCGTCTGCCTCATATTTTAAAATTAAAAGACATTCCGGTTAATCAGTATAAGTCCAATTTTAAAAAGGAGCTTTCCATTTTCGGAAAAGACAGGCTGATTCAAATCTGGTACGACATGACCGTAATCCGGGAATTTGAGCATATGCTGAATACTTTTAAAACTCTTGGGACATTGAATAACATCGAATACAATCACAAGGGACCTGCTCATCTTTCGATGGGACAAGAAGCATCATCTGTAGGACAATGCGTTAATTTAAATACCGATGATTTTATTTTCGGCAGCCACCGAAGCCACGGCGAAATAATCGCAAAATGTTTTTCCGCTTTATGGCAGTTGTCGCAGAATAAAGAAGGCGAAAAACGGCTAGAAACGATAATGAAAAATTATCTTGAAGGTGAAACTTTAAGCGTCGCCGAAAAAATTCCCTATAAAAACATTAAAGACCTCGGCGAAAACTTTATTCTTTACGGTACGTTAGCCGAAATTTTCGCGCGCAAAGCCGGATTTAACCGCGGACTTGGAGGTTCAATGCACGCTTTTTTTCCGCCGTTCGGCTCAATGCCAAATAACGCTATTGTCGGCGGTTCTGCGGACATTGCGGCTGGAAGCGCTCTCTTTAAGCGAATCAACCGGAAACCGGGAATTGTAATCGCCAATATCGGGGATGCGGCAATGGGCTGCGGACCTGTCTGGGAAGCGATGATGTTATCTGCAATGGATCAATACCGCTCGCTTTGGACTAATGACGCAAAACAAACTGCCGGAACTGTTTGTTCCGGAGCTCCGCCGATTCTCTTTAACTTTTTTAACAATTTCTACGGCATGGGCGGACAAACATCCGGCGAAACGATGGGTTACGGTTTTATGGCGCGGGTCGGAGCCGGTGTTAATTCAGAAAACATGCATTCCGAGCGCGTTGACGGCTACAATCCGCTTGCGGTCGCTGACGCAATCCTGCGGAAAAAAGAAATTCTTTTGGAAGGAAAAGGACCTGTCCTCCTTGATACGATCACATACAGAATATCAGGACACTCCCCTTCAGACGCGTCAAGCTACCGCACTGCCGACGAAGTAAAACTATGGCAGGAAGCCGACTCAATCGAAGAATACGGCGCGTACTTAACCGATAACAAAGCTGTAAGCAAAGACGAACTTTACTCGTTACGCGAAAACATCAAGGAAAGAATTTTGAAAGTTGTAAGACTTGCGGTTAACAATGATATTTCTCCGCGGCTTGGCGGCGCTTTTATTGAATCTGTCATGTACTCAAATAAAAAGGCGGAAAAATTTGACGACAGGCAGAGCGAACTTTTGCAGCCGTTGCACGAAAATCCGAGAATCAAAGCGCTTGCGGGAAAAGCGCGGTTTGGTTTTGACGCCGAAGGAAAGCCGGTTCCCAAAAATAAAACCTTTCAATACCGTGACGCGCTATTCGAGGCAATGGTTCACCGTTTTGCTTCCGATCCGACAATGGCGGCATGGGGCGAAGAAAACCGCGACTGGGGCGGCGCTTTTGCCGTTTACCGCGGACTTACCGAACTTCTTCCGTATCACCGCCTGTTTAACAGCCCAATCAGCGAAGGCGCGATTGTAGGAGCCGGAGTCGGTTACGCGCTGTCCGGAGGAAGAGCCGTCGTGGAACTGATGTACTGCGATTTTATGGGACGCGCAGGCGATGAAATTTTTAACCAGGCGTCAAAGTGGCAGTCGATGTCCGCAGGTATTTTAAAAATGCCTCTTGTTGTGCGCGTTTCTGTCGGCAACAAATACGGCGCTCAGCACAGTCAGGACTGGACTGCGATCACTGCTCATATACCAGGGTTAAAATCATACTTCCCCGCTACTCCTTACGACGCCAAGGGAATGTTAAATCTTGCGCTTTGCGGAACAGACCCCGTTATATTTTTTGAGAGCCAGCTGTTATACGACATAAGCGAACAGTTTGAAAAAAACGGCGTACCCCTGGAGTACTACGAAATACCTGAAGGAGAGCCCGCAATCCGCAGACAGGGAAAAGATTTAACAATCGCTACGTTAGGCGCAACTTTGTATCCTGCTATGGAGGCTGCAAAAAAGCTGGAAAACCTTTTCGGCATTTGCGCGGAAGTTATCGATTTACGGTTTATCAATCCTCTTAACTACGAAAAAATCATCGAGTCTGTAAAGAAAACGGGAAAGCTCCTGCTTGCAAGCGACGCGTGCGAGCGCGGCTCATTCCTTCATACAGTCGCGAGTAACATGCAGACCTTTGCATTTGATTATCTTGACGCGCCTGCAGCCGTAGTCGGAAGCCGCAACTGGATAACCCCTGCCGCGGAAATGGAACATCTTTATTTCCCGCAGATTGACTGGATTATCGATACAATTCATGAACGCATACTTCCCTTGCCCGGTTACATTCCTGTGACAGCCCAGACAACAGGAGAACTTTTAAGAAAAAACAGACTGGGAGTTTAATGGAAGCGTCCGGAACTTGAATGTTTTCCTGACAACTCCAATTTATTGTTTTTGCGTTTCTATATGTTTTTTAATAGCCAGAAAACTGCTTTCGCTGATAACATGTTCCATTTTACAGGCATCGTGAAGGGCTGTTTTTTTATCAACGCCCAGCAGCATGAGCCAGTCGGAAATTGCAATATGCCTCTCATACATCGAATCCGCTATTTTTCTGCCTTTGGAAGTGAGTTTTATATATCCGTCATCATCAATCGAAACATATCCCTTTTCGCGCAGGTTTTTCATCGCGATACTTACGCTTGGCTTGCTGAATTCTAGTTCGTTTGCGATGTCAATCGAGCGGACTTTTTCGCCTTTTAGGCTTAAAACAAGGATAGTTTCAAGATAATTTTCCGCCGATTCGTGTATTTTCAACAAACTGCTCCTTACCATTTAATGGTAACTCAAAACAGCATGTTAATCAATTAAAAAATTTTAATAAATTTTCATTAAGATACTTGACAAAATGGTTAGGATAAGCTAACTTGTAGTTAGAAGTAACTAACTACGGAGCGGCGATGAAAACATTGAAAGAAATAAAACCGGGAAATACCGTAAAGGTGTTAAAAATCTCGGGCGAAGGTCCCTTAAAAAGGCGCATCATGGAAATGGGCATTACCAAAGGCGTTGAAATATATGTGCAAAAGGTCGCTCCTTTGGGCGATCCTATGGAAGTTTCGCTGCGCAGCTATTCGCTTTCTCTGCGGAAAGCAGATGCCGAATTAATAACAGTAGAATAAAGGAAATAAATATGCCGGTTAAAATAGCCCTTGCAGGAAATCCGAACAGCGGAAAAACTACTTTATTTAACGCTCTTACAGGATCAAATCAGTTTGTCGGCAACTGGCCCGGCGTTACTGTTGAAAAAACAGAAGGTAAATTAAAAAATTACGATGATGTAACAATAACAGACCTTCCGGGCATTTACTCTCTTTCTCCTTATACCATGGAAGAAGTTGTCGCGCGCAATTATCTTTTGGATGCTCGTCCTGATGTTATTCTCAACATAATAGACGGCACAAATCTTGAGCGAAATTTATTTCTGACAACACAGCTTACAGAACTTGGAATTCCTGTTGTAGCCGCAATTAACATGATGGATGTTGTTAGCAAAAACGGAGATAAAATTGACTCTTTGCGCCTTGCAAAAGAGCTAGCCTGCCCTGTTGTTGAAATCTCCGCGCTCAAAGAAACAGGAATTTTTGAAGCCGCGAAAACCGCTGTTAATGCGGCGAACGGAGAAAAAACCATACCTCAGCACAGTTTTTCAGGCAAAGTTGAACATACTCTTGCGCACATTGAAGAGGCGGTGCTTCATAATATGCCGCAGGAACAGCAGCGTTTTTATTCGATAAAATTATTCGAAAGAGATAAAAAAATAATCGAAAAACTCGGTCTTACAGCGGGACAGGTTGCGCATATCGAAGAAGATATAAAACGCGGAGAAGCGGAAAATGACGACGACAGCGAAAGCATAATCATCACGGAACGTTATGCGTATATCGATTCGATAATTAAAGACTGCGTAAAAATTAAAAACAGGGGAATGCTTTCGGCTTCGGGGAAAATTGACAAAATTGTTACAAACCGTATCCTTGCGCTTCCGATTTTCGCCGCGGTTATGTTTGTCGTTTACTTTGTTTCCGTTACAACAGTCGGCTCCATTGTTACAGATTGGACTAACGAAGGCGTGTTCGGCGAAGGCTGGCATCTTTTCGGTTTATGGGTGCCCGGAGTGCCTGCCGCTCTGAGGAATTTGCTGGAAGCGGTTAACTGCGCGTTTTGGCTGCAAAGCCTGATAATTGACGGAATTGTCGCGGGCGTAGGAGCGGTGCTTGGTTTTGTTCCGCAAATACTTATTCTGTTTATTTTCCTCGCATTCCTTGAAGCCTGCGGTTACATGGCGCGTATCGCTTTTATCATGGACAGAATATTCCGCCGGTTCGGATTATCAGGAAAATCGTTTATACCAATTTTAATCGGAACAGGCTGCGGCGTTCCCGGCATAATGGCTTCAAGAACTATCGAAAATGATCGCGATCGCAAAATGACAATTATAACAACTACTTTTATTCCATGCGCCGCAAAACTGCCAGTCATCGCTCTTATCGCCGGCGCTCTTTTTAACGGCGCATGGTGGGTTGCCCCATCTGCCTACTTTACAGGAATAGCGGCGATAATTTGCTCCGGAGTAATCCTTAAAAAAACAAAAATGTTCGCGGGAAATACCGCTCCTTTTGTCATGGAACTTCCCTCTTACCACCTGCCTACAGTCTCAAACATTCTGCGAAGTATGTGGGAGCGCGGCTGGTCGTTCATTAAAAAGGCTGGAACCGTCATTTTGATTGCGTCAATATTTGTATGGTTTGCATCTAACTTCGGATGGACGCAAAGCGGTTTTGGAATGGTAGATATGGACGATAGTATTCTTGCGGTTATCGGCACTTTTATCGCTCCGGTTTTTGCGCCGCTTGGCTGGGGCAACTGGCAGGCTTCTGTGGCAGCCTTTACAGGTTTAATTGCAAAAGAAAATATTGTAGGAACTTTCGGAATCCTTTACGAATTCTCAGAAGCGTCAGAAGGAAGCGCGGAGATACGGAAAGTCCTCGCTTCACAATTTACCGCATTAAGCGGATATTCATTCCTGATATTCAATCTGTTATGCGCACCATGTTTCGCGGCAATAGCCGCAATCAGGCGCGAGATGAATAACGTTAAATGGTTCTGGGGAGCAATCGGCTATCAATGCGGTTTTGCATATATCGTATCGCTTTGCCTTTATCAATTCGGAATATTATTTTCTCTCGGATTCACAGGCGGAACAATCGCCGCCCTTTTATTTACCGCCGGATTCATATACCTGTTCTTCCGGCCGCAAAATGTAAAACATCAAAAGGAATAATATGATAAATTCTGGAACAATCATTACTGCTTTAATTTTACTCTGCATTGTTGTATCTGTAATTTTAACGATGCGCCGAGGCAGAAAGAAAAAAAATTGCGCAGGCTGCTGCGGCTGTCAAAAAATTGTTTAAAATAAAAATTTATGATATTATTATATTAAAATGAGGTTTTCCCAAAAACTGAAGTTTTGGGAGAGCCTGAAATATAACGGAATTTTCGGAGGATAGTCTTGAATTCGATCCTGAAAGTTTTAGGATTTTTTATTCCGGTATTTTTATTAATTTCACCCCTGAGCGCGCAGACTATCTTTGACGAAGAAACAACCGCCATCGAAGAATCTATCGAAACGGAGGCGCCTTCAGCAATTGAGGAATTAACTGCCGCTGAAGAATTTTTTCCGGACGAAGAATTGCTCCTTTCTGAAGAAGATGTTTCCGCAGAAAAATCACTTGTCCATGAAGGAAGCAGCGAACATTTTATTTTTGAAGCTCCCGATCTTATCATCGAGGTTCCTCCGTTCGAAACTCGTTCATTTTCTGAACTTTTTCCAAGAATCAATACCAGAATGGCGATACTTAGCAGTCATGGTTTTAGGTATGCTTTTGAAAAGGACGGCTCTCCTTCAATAATCCCAAGTATTGGATCCGGCATTGATCTCTTAAGCAGTGTCATGGAAAAAGAACCGTCTCATATTATAGAAGCGCTTGTATTGCTTCCGTATAAAGAAAGAGAACTTGATATACTGGACATTTACAACACGCTTGGAAGAATTGAAAATATAAAAGACCAAACGCTACAATCATCAAGCGGCGAACCTGTTTATATTTTTAAAGAAACAACCCGCCTTGTCAGCGCGCAAAGAAGAAGGGCAATTCCCGATCCGGAGCCTGCTGATACGCTTCCTTTTTCTGAAACATTGTATCTTCGCTTTACAGACGCGTATATTGGAAGCCTGTTTCTGCGCGGAGACATGTCATTAAGCCTGTACGGCATCACATACACTTTAACAAATTTCAGAGACGTCAACTTTTCAATTTTCAGCATTATGAAAGCGGAAAGACTTTCGATTAATATTTACATTGAGCCGATTAAAGAAGGCATATTAATTTACAGCGTATCGGGCATCTATTTACCGGGTTTCATTATTAAAAGAGTGAATCTGACGCCAAATATGAATGCCCGCATCAGTGTATTAATTGAGTGGATTGCCGAAGGTTTAAGAAAGCAGGACAGCATAACAGTAGATAAGGAAAGAGAAGAATATATCAGGAGTATTCTTCAGAAAAATCGTATTTATCGAATGTTAATGGAAAACACAAACTGAATATCAGTAAAAATTCATGATTTTAAACTTGCCTGAATGAACAAAATATGATACAATAATGATAAATATTTTTATTTGGAGGAATTTATGAAATTGACTGCACCAAAAAAAATCGTTTTTCTTATCAGTGTGATTTTGCTCGTTCTTGGATTAATCGCTTACCTTGTACCTGCGTTACCTGATATCCTAAGGTTGAACGCAATCTGGATCACTTTTGCAGGCGGCGCTTTACTTTCTTTGGGTGTATTGCTTAAAGGATTTTAATTCCTGCTTTGTAACACACAGAGGCTGTCCGGCATTAACCGGGCAGCTTTTTTTATTCAGTCCACATGATCAGCATTTTTGCAAGCTGCGGCACAGGCATGGACGCGCTGTTTTTCAGCCAATGCTGAACAAGCCCTATCGCGCCGTGAATCAGAAAAACAGAATAATAATCCTCATTGCCTTTTTGTTCTACAGAAAAATATTTTGTTACCTGTTTATTATTTATGAAGTGCTGAAAGATTTTTTTCTGAAAACTGATGTCGCCGTTTTCACTTAACAAAACCTGAATGGAGTTACTGTTATTTGCAATATAGGTCAGCATTTCTTCCAGCATCTGGGTAATATCTTTTCTATTAAGTTTATCATTGTACATATTCAGCATATTTTCAAAATAGGCAAGCGTTTCCTTTTCAATCTGTCTTAGAAGATCATATTGATCATTATAATGAGCGTAAAATGTAGAACGGCTCATGTCAGCAAGCTCACATATATCCTTTATCGTAATGCTTAAAATGGGCTTGGTTTTCATAAGCTCGATCAAACTATCCTGTAAAACCATTTTGGTTAAACGTATTTTACGGTTTTCTTTTTGGTCCATATAACAACGCTCCTTATTTTAACGGAATACTTTACATTTTAGCAAAAAAAATTAAAAACTATACAAAAACACTCTGTTTTGTACAATTCACATCAAATCCAAATGAACTGTATGTTGCTTTAATTTATATATGTAGTATATTCCTTCTAAAGAGTCAATATGGAAAAATTGTTAAAAAAACCTGTAATTATTATATGTATTATAGCGGCAATTACGCTGTTTTTGGGCATTCAGCTTCCCCGTGTAGAACTGGATAACAATAATCTTCGTTTTTTACCTGATCAAAACCAGGCAAAATTAATTTCTGATTATATTGATGAAACATTCGGAGGACAGGTAATAATTCTGGTGGGGCTTGAACGCCCTTTCAGGACTGTTTTTGAGAAAGAATTTTTACAGAATATTCGTAAATTTTCTGATGCTGTTGAAAATGTGGAGCTGATAAAGACAGTCAATTCCATTATGTCGACGCAGTACATTACAGGCGACAGCGAAAGCATTATTGTTACGGATTTAGTTCCGGAAGATTTTACAGGCACGCCGGAAGAGATCGATGAACTAAGACGGCGTATTGCTTCATGGGATTTATTCCGCGGCTCTCTTGTTTCCGATGATTTTTCGGCGACTCAAATACTTATTTCCTTTGACGTTTTATCAAAAGAAGCCGCCAGCCCGCAGGTCGCAAAAAGCCTTAAAAAAATCCGGCAGATAGCGGGTGATATATTTGCAGGAGAAGCGGAAGTTTATTTTGCTGGAACAGCGGTCATCAACGCTACGATAAATGAATCAATAATTGCGGATAATGTTCTGCTTCTGCCGCTTGCCGTAATCGTAATACTTGGGATTCTGTTCTTTTCTTTCAGGCGTCTGATTTTTGTTATCCTGCCGATTTCTACCGCTGTTATTTCTGTTGTCTGGACAGTTGGGTTAGCCGCAATGCTCGGCGTAAAACTTTCTACAATAACAACCATAATGCCGATAATACTTGTCGCGGTCGGACATGCTTACGGTATCCATGTAATCACCCATTATGTGAAAGATATCCGCGAGAAAATACTTACAATAGACGAACACCGTTTAATTGTTTTAGATCTTATGAGAAAAATGCTAAAACCGATTTTCCTTGCGGCTATAACAACAATAACAGGTTTTATTTCATTCTGTTTTACGCCGATTGTCCCGATGCGGGAGTTCGGATACTACACAAGCATCGGAGTTTTAGTAGTTTTTTTATTGACCATATTTTTTATTCCTTCCATGTTACTTCTGCGCGGTCCCAAGGAAGAAAAGTTATCAGATGACAAACAGGCAGAAGACCCTATCAGCAGTAAAATCGCCGGCTTTTTTCTCAGCATCGCAAGAAAAAAGAAAACTGTGCTTGTTTCTACAATATTTATTATTTTAATTTCGTTATATGGAATTTCAAAAATTATTGTAGATAATTCGGTAGTTGATTTTTTCCAGCACGAAACCGATACAAGCCGTTCGGACCGTTTTATCCGCGAATACTTCGGCGGCTCAAAAGATTTAAATCTGGTCATTCAGGCTGACACTACCGAAGAATTACTGCACCCTGATGTTTTAAAGGCTTTAGACGGATTATCCGCCTACTTAACAAAAAATGTTCCGGCAGTCGGCAAAGCGGTCGGCTTTACCGATTTAATCAAGCGGATTAATCAGGTGTTTAATGTCGATCAAAGCCCGGATGGACTGCAGCCTGTCGCGGACAGTTCTGGTTTTAATGATGCCGGTGATTTTGGTTTTGGTTTTTCCGATTTTGGTTTTAATGATGATTACATAGAAACATCAAGTTATGAAAATACAGCCGATCCGTCAATTCCTGTCTGGTCGCAGTACAGCGCGGCAGACCTTTTAAGATTTCTTGACATTACATCGGGAACTTCTCCTTCCATGAGCGGCAATGACTTAGTCTTTGAATTAAAACGCCTTACAAATTATGACGGCATGGCTTATTATGAAATTCCATATGACCCTCAGCGTTACGGGAAACAAACGCCAGAAGACCTCCAAAGGCTGATTGCAAATTATCTTGTACTTCTTGCAGGCGGCGATGATTCAGGATACTCAAACGATCCTCTGGAGCCGACAGCGATAAGGATGATGATGCAATTGCGCACAACAGGAAGCAGCGATACAAACGATGTTATAGATATTATCAAAAAATATATCGAAGTTAATTTTCCTGAAAATGTGCGCATAATGATAGGAGGCGGCGTAACGCAGGAAATCGCTGTTACGGATTTAATTCTTAATTCGCAGATAATATCAATTATTATTTCAATTTTTATGATATTCATTATTGTTTCGATTGCCAATAAATCATTTACGGCAGGAATCATCAGCGCAGTGCCGCTGATCCTTGCCGTTTTGTGTAACTTTACGGTAATGGGACTTATAGGCATCAAACTAAATCTGGGAACAGCGCTTATCGCAAGTCTTACCGTGTGTATCGGCATTGATGACGCAATTCACTTTCTGGAATTTTTTAAGCGCGAATTCAAAACCGCGGAGCAGGGAGCTCTTCGCAGAACTTTTATCGCCTGCGGCAGGGCAATTTGCACAACCGCAATGTCTGTAGGCGTTGGATTCGCCGTTTTGGCGTTCTCTCAATTTAAAATTATTGCGGAATTCGGTCTGCTTACCGCTGTTTGCATGCTGTCAACAACTCTTGTCAGCTTAACAATCATGCCGGTACTGCTTACTGTAATAAAACCAAAATTTATTTACGGAGGAAAAAAATGAAAAAATTAATGTTTACTTCGATTTTATTGTTAGGTGCAATCATGCTTTACGCTCAGGACGCAAAGTCCATCATGACCTCGGCAAAAAACCGCGTTACATCAGACACTGTTTCTTCGCGCTCCCGGATGGTAATTACGGCAAAAGACGGAAGCACAACAGAGCGTCTTATCGATCAATTTTCCAAAGACGGTCCTAACGGCGCACGCACCATAATTGTATTTCAAAGCCCTGCCAATGTAGCAGGAACGCGCTTTCTTACAATGGATACAGCCTCCGGCGGTTCAGACCAAATGATATATTTGCCGAGCCTGGGAAGAGTGCGCCGCATTGCGTCCTCCGAAAGCGGCGGTAATTTTATGGGCACTGATTTTTCCTACGACGACATTTCGTCCATGGACAGGGACATTTCGCTTGACACCCATACTTTATTAAAAGAAGAAACGATTAACAGGCGGAACTGTTATGTGATCCAATCGGTTCCGACCGACGCCTCTTATCAATATTCAAAATCAATATCATGGATCGATAAAGAAAATTATTTGATCTACAAATCCGAAATGTATAACCGCCGCGGAGAGATTGTAAAAATTATGGAAATGTCGGACTTTAAGGATATACAGGGACGTTTAACGCCCATGCAGACAAAAATATCAACAGTGAACGCCGGAACATCAACAACAATTTTTATGGAAATTATGAAATACGACGATCCGATTCCCGAAGCGGTTTTTACTACTGCGTATCTGGAGACCGGAAGAGCAAGGTAAATGTTTTGCGGCATTGTGTCAGATTTTAAGATGAGGATAAAATGTTAAAAAAAATTTGTTTATTCTTATTTATAATATTTTTTCCCGGCGGCGGAATTTGGGCGCAGGATTTTGGATTTGGCTTTGGTGATGATTCTGATACGGCAGCAAATACGGGCAGAAATTTTTCCGCTTCTGTAAACGGAGAAATAAAGACGTCGTTTACCGCTTATGTAAAAGATTTTTCCAAAGGGCTTGATGAATTAAAACTTGGTGATGTATTTTCAGGCAAACTTAATTTTTCCGCCGGAACATCCTTTGCGGACGGGTTTATCAATTTAAATTTAACGCCATCAAAATCGCCTGTAGCAATTGACGAGGCTTTTTTACGCGTTTATTTTAGCGGCTTTGAATTTGAAGCGGGCTTACGGAAATTAACATGGGGCAAGGCGGACAGTTTCGGAGTTCTTGATGTTATTAACCCTCTTGATTATTCGCAGCTTACCGATTTAAGCAATTTGATGAATTTCAAAATAGCCCGTCCGCTCCTTCATCTATCTTACCGTTTTGGCTCTTTCACAAAACTGGAAGGCGTTTTTGTTCCAAATTTTGAACCGATGCGGTTTGCGCAGGAAGGCCGCTGGGCTCAATCGCAAATGTCTCAGCTCAATGAACAATTACTCTACCTTCAATCAATTGGCGTTGAAATAAACATTCCAAAAGACACATCAACTCTTAATTATATGCAGGCAGGTTTGAGGTTTACAACAACAATCGGTTCCGCTGATTTTGGAGTGCAATATTATTATGGAAGAATGACAAGACCTGCAGTTGCCATGATCTATGACTTTTCTTCACTTATGCCCGTTCCAGCAAGCATAAACTTTTCATACAATCCATATCATCAAATCGGCATTGACTGGGCGCAGGTTTTATACGGGTTTAATATCCGCGCCGAATTAGCAGCTAACATTACCGGAGATTTATCCGGCGATAACGGAGAAATTTATAATCCTCATATTGCATGGTCATTAGGTTTTGATCGTAATCTTTTTTGGGGCATCAATCTCAACATACAGTGCAATCAGTCGATCCGTCTTATGAACAGTAAAATTTCCGCAGCTCTTCCGTTGTCAGATACTGAAGCGGATACTGATATTACATCGACGCAGATAATTGCGGCTCTCTCAAAAATGTTTTTAAGGGATCAGCTTGAAGTCCGCGCTGCTGTTTTTTGGGAGGCGGAAGCCAGGGACATTATGTTCATCCCGTCGGTTATATGGACAAAAGACGCCTTATCTGCCGAACTTTCATGCGGAATTTTTGCAGGCGATTCCGGCGGTCAATTCGGTCAATATAAAGACAATTGCTTTGTTAAAGCGGCGCTGACTTTCAGTTTTTAATCATTTTACCGTCAATTAAGGCTAATTTTAAGAATTTTTCAGCGTTTTCTTCCAAAAATTATAATTCCGCCCGCTGTAACAACATTAAACTGGATTTAAGAGGCAGACAATCTGAATTGAATGTCCGCAGCTGTCAAACAAGCCCGCTAGATCCTTGCCGATTTACTGAATTTTTTATATACTATTTATATAAATCTAAAGCAACTGTTCAAAAAGCTGAAGTTTTGAACAGCATTGAAAATAAGGAGTAAATATGAATCTGGACAAATTAAAAGAAAAAATTAATGCCACAGAAGTTGTAGAAGAATTGTTACTTCTGGCAAAAAAAGTTTTTGGTAAAAGTAATGAAGAGGTAAATAATATTATTGAATCGTTTATTACAAAATCGTATTTAATGGGAAAGCAAAACATGGTTAAGACATTTGACGATTGATTTGCCGAATTTATGGAATTGCCAATCAAAAGCGGCACTTGACCATGAACCTGATTTTTGGTTTAATTCCATAGTTACCGGGGATATAGCTCAGTTGGTAGAGCGATTGGTTCGCAATCAATAGGCCCGGGGTTCGAATCCCCGTATCTCCATGAAGGTTTGCGGCTGGAAACCTGGTCTCCAAACCTCCAGTATTGACAATTTTTGCTGTTTTTGGCATATTGTTGATAAGAGCCACCTTAGCTCAGTTGGTAGAGCAGCAGACTGAAAATCTGCGTGTCTGGAGTTCAATTCTCCGAGGTGGCATTCAGTACAGATTGAGGTAAATCCTTATCCTGTAACGGTTTAATAACTTTTGTGTAATCGCTTCCATAAATCTGTGTATCCGTCTATTTAGCGGTTTTTATTGCATATCATCTTGAGTATCCTGCTTCATTTTTTATGATTTTTACGGGTTTTTAAGGCAATATACGTCGTTCCTTTTCTTCCGGCTTTATATGTAAAATATTCTGGCAACATGTGAAGATTTTATCGATAATCTCTAGACAGTATTCAAGGAGAAAAGCCTATATGGATTGTAAAGGAATAAGTAAGTGGCTTTATGAGCGCGGATTGGAATTAGGTGAAAATTTTCCTGCAGCGCTTCGCAGACTTTCGAAAACATATAAAAAATCGCATAACAAGTCATTGTTGAACGACGTATATGCGGCTATAGGCACAAGCAAACAGGAAATATCATACTGGAAAAATCACCTGACAAGCACACAGACGAAAAAAAACATAAATTTAGCGTTATCCGCTCAGCCGGAAAATTATTTGAGTTAAACGATGATGACTCGGAGAGCCTTGCCAATAAGGCAGGGCTTTCGCTGCAAAGCGATGAAATTTTTAAAGAACACTTACGCAGCCTGATTGAAAGCTCGGGCCGTCTTTCTTTTGATTTGTACAATAACGCCCAGGTGAGCGAGAGAATGTTTCAATATATAAAAAAAGGCGCGGTTCCTTCAAAAGAAAGCTTGATTGCATTGGCAGTTTCGATGGACTGCGGAATTGACATCATTCAGGACTTGCTAAAAAGAGCCGGATATATATTATCCGCCTCCTTGCCAAACGATGTGATAATACTATGGATACTGAAAAATTCAACTAACAATTCCAACCGCCTGCAGGATATCAATCATGTGTTGTACAGCTTTGATTTGCCGCTGCTTATGACCCGTGAAAAAAAAATTAAAAAGTCAAGAATAATTTCGTGACTGTAGAAGGTAAGGATGAAATAATAACATTAATATAATTAAAGGAGTTTAAAAATGAAAGAAAAAACTTCCAATAACACGGCGGAATCGCAGTTTAATTCAACAGAAGAATTTATACCAAATGAAAATGGTTCAGACAAGGCGGAATCCAGAAAAACATTTCCTGTTATTGCCGCTTCTCCGTTTACGGCGGACGGCGAGACGCCTAAAGAAGAAATGAGTTTTTCCGATCTTCTTTACAAAGAGATTACAAACGTAATCGGCGGAGATAATCCAAATCAGTTTTTCTGCATGGGACTTCCGGGAACACTGCTTGAAGCCAGCCAATATTCGTACGATGTTGAAAAAAATCAGCCGAAACCTTCGTTTGTTGAAGCCAATGAATCAAAACTTGTAAACAAGCTGTTTGACGCGTGTCACATGACGGCATCCGATAACGGCCGGCATTTATCAACCCAGTATAAAACCGCGCTTGATGTGCTGACTCCTAAATTGAACGGAAAACTATTCGACGCTAAAACACAATTGCGCGAGGTATTGATGACGCCGTATCCTTATAATTTTGAGGATGGAAATAAAGATGTATTAACGCTGGAGCAGGTATTCTTTAAACTGTATCACGATTATGTTACTGCGAAACAGGAATGGGCGAAAAAGCAGGTTGATAAAAGGACAGAGCTTGCAAAAAAATATCCTAATGAAACGCAGGAAGATTATCGTAAACGCGACGATGAATTTCTGGACTGGTACGAAGTTATAGCCGAGAGCGAAGTGTTGGTAGTGGAAGAAAAACTCGGAAAGGTGCTCGGCGTTTTTTCGCCAGGTGATATGTCGATTATTACAGGAATTCTGGACAGCGGCGCGGGACGCGAAGTTTCGGAAGCGCGCATGATTCTTTCTAATGTAGGAAAACTGAATCCGGACGGCGGTTATATATATCCTGTAACGCTGTACCCCGAAAACTGGTTCAGGCTGCTTGACACATCGTTTACCGGCATTGATTTACTGGAAAGCCCTGCCGCTTTGGCGCAGCAGCTTTCTGTTTTAATCGCTCAGCGCAGCAAAATTACAGGCAATATCAACACATTCCTGGAAATGATTCCTTCGGATAAAGAAATCGGCAGCCTAAAAGCGGATTACGAAAAATATAACAGCGCTTTTAATGAGGCTTTTAAAAATTTAGGCGCCAGTTATATAAATGTAACTGCCGATATGCTGAAAACCGCTGTGGATATTGCCGCTTCAAGATTACCAAAAGGCACCACTGATCCGAAAGCCTTTGCTGAAGCTATTCCCAATAATGTAGCCGCGCGGATTTTCGGAATATCGCCTGATGACGCTAAAAAAGTAATCGATGTTCTCGCAAACAGCGCCAAAGCGTGTTTGGAAGCGCAGCAGGCTTTAGTTACATCGGCGCAAAAAACTACAGATGCGGCAGTAGCGTATTTCAAAGCGGCAAATTTAAAACAGCTAGAAACCATGCTGTCGCCGTTAAGACAGCAGCTTGAAGAAATTAATCGTGATATAGCCCTTTATCAGGAAAAATTAGACTTGGCGTACAGCGTGCAAAAAACGGCGGATTTAAAAGCGGACATTGAAAATAAAGCAAAAGATGATTCCGATGTAGCGCCGAATCATATTCCTGAAAACTTTATGCAGATAATTATATCTTCAGCGATGTCATCAATCGAGAAAAGCTCGTCAAGTAAAACATCGGCAAAATCCTCAAATACAGGGCTTTCTTTCTTCTTCGGCGGTTTTTCACATAGTTCGTCTCATAACCAGGCGGTAAGCGAATCACTTTCCAAAGAATCAAATATGTCCATTCAAATAGGAATGTCTGTTGCAAAGGTGAAAATCGGACGTGAATGGTTTAACCCGGGCGTATTCCTTTTGACTTCCGACATGTACAATACGTCAAGCGCGCATATCGCTCCTTCAAAAGATGATTACAAAGGCTTCGATTCGCAGCGCTTTGAAGAAATGAACAAATGTCTGCTGCCGTGTTTCCCGACAGCTTTTGTAATCGCGCGCGATGTTACAATTAAATTTTCCACATCAAGTTCTATGTCGAGCTCTTTTGCGCAAAGCGTTGAAGACCACGCTTCGAGCGGAGGCGGATTTTTTATTTTCAGCGGAAGCAGCTCGTCTTCATCGAGTTCGTCGTCAAATAACGCTAAAGCGTCTTCTTCTTCCAAAGGCGTAACCATCCGTTTTACAAATCCGCAGATAATCGGGTATTATCTTGAGGCGATGCCGGCGGACAAAAGCGTACCAATCAGCAGCGGGATTAATAACAGCAATGAAGATTTTATTTCAATTTTCCAGTTCATTGAGGCGTTTCAAAAAATGCTTAACGACCACAATGATAAATACCACAAGAACACATTAAGTTTATAGGAGGATAATATAATGGCGAAATTTTTATTAAACGCGCCGTTTACCGAAGAAGGCGCGAAACTTGAACTTACAGCGGAGATGGAGGAAAACTGCAAATCTGTGTACAAACTCGATGATGAGGGCGGAGCAGCATTCGCCGGTTTTTGGAATCCGGAGGCGGAGTATACCGATGAGTTTGTTATTTTGCCCGTGAGGTCTAGTTTTGACATAGTAGATGAACTCGCTATAGGTACTTGTTTTGCGAATGTGATTGGAAGTAAATGTGATCCAAAAATACTCATACCGGGGACAGAATGGGAATATTCCTGGATTAAATTATATGAAGTTAAAACTGAGTGTAAATTAGCTGATTGGAAAGCTTGTTGTACAGACGGTAAAATTTATGCCCCGAATGATTCGGAGATAACTACAACAGTGTCTTTTCCAACTGAAAAAGAAGGCGAATATGAAGAAGTAACGCCATTTTGCTGCGGCTGTAGCAGTCATTCTTATATCGAATTATACCATTTTGGTATTGTTGGAGGACATATAATTAAAAGTAAAATAGCTGGAAGAGTTACTCCCGGAGTTGATTTTGTTTATATATTACCGATTTGTCAACGTCACAATATATGTAATCTTCCCGATACATATAATTGGGGCGCTGGTTACTATATGAAATTAAAAAAAAATACACCGGCTGTAAAATTAAAAGGCTATTTACAATCTCCTACACTCCAGTTAATGTTAAAGGATGCGGCAAATAATGTTTAAAGGCATTGATGTTTCTTACGCGCAGGGAAATTTCGGCTGGAAGGCTGTAAATCGTGAAGAAGTGCAGTTTGCGATGCTGCGCGCGGGATACGGATGGGCGGCATCGCAAAAAGAAATGGAGAACTTCAGACAAAAAGATAAACAATTCGAGGATAATTACAGAGGCTGTAAAGAAAACAGTATTCCATGCGGCGCGTACTGGTATTCTTACTCTGAAACCGCCGAACACGCAATACTGGAAGCCAGGACATGCCTTGAAGTGATCAAAGGAAAAGTATTTGAGTACCCAATCGTTTTTGATATCGAAGAAGAACGGAGTAAAATTAACGCAATAGATATTTGCTCCGCATTCTGCGAAATAATGGAAGATGCAGGTTATTATGTTTCGATATATGGTTCAACTTCATATTTAAAAAATTATTTATCGGATGATATTCTTAACAGATATGATATATGGGTTGCTCATTACGGCGCGGAAAAACCAGATTATCAGGGGAACTACGGCATGTGGCAATATTCGTGCAAAGGACACGTGACTGGCTGCGCATGCGATGTCGATTTAGATTACGCTTACAGGGATTATCCTGAAATAATCAGGAACGCCGGATTAAACGGCTTGCGTTAGCCGTAACNGCGGGTTATGTTCATCCATAAAAAACATTTNTTCTTTTTTTATANCAAAAACTTTGGCGGATAGACCGCCAAAGNAGCCCTCCGCAGGCGCAAGCGGCGCAAGCGGAGGGATATATAACAGGGACAACACTATTAATATAAGTCTGGGATAATAAATTCATAAAATTAATAGTTGTTTTTAAATTAATCGCCGCTAATTAATCTTGAAGCCGTCAATTCATCCACCAAATTCATTTCATTATTAAAATACTCTTTGCGGTAATCTTTCCTTTGTTTTTCTTTTAACTTTTCTATAGCTTTTAAATCTTTAGACGCTTCAAGATATACGGCGCGTTTTTCTTCGACAACAATTTCGGCTTGCGCGGCTTTTTCCGCCAGTTTTTCAGCTTCCTGTTCAAGGCGCAGGATATAGACTTCCCATGACGATGTTTCAAGCGGGTTTTTAAAACGTTCCGATGCGGCGTTATGCCGTTTTACCGCAGCCGTTTTTATATCATTTTCTATTTTATTTAATGCGCTGATTGCCTGTCCCAGCGCGAGTTTACATTCCTCTTCCTTAAATTTTCTTAACTGGAGAATTTTTTCCATGTTAAATTTAAATCGTCTCATGAGGAGCTGTCTTCCAGCAGGTTAATTCCGCCGGATAAACCAGGCAGAGATGAAAAAAGAGAAGCGACACTGTTAAGCGCCATCGCTGAGTCTTCAGCCGGTGAACGCAGAAGCTCCTGCGCGGATTTTTCCTTAACTATCGATTTTCCGACGTATACGAGTTTCGCGTTGTTATCTGTCATTTCTTCCGGCGGAATTCCGATGCCTGTTATAGCCGATAATCCTTCCAGAGTATCTTCAAGAGACGAAGGCTCATCTACATCCTGAATTAAAAAATTTTCTATCGGCGCATGTTTTGTTATCGCTTCGTCTATTTCCGGATTTGATCCGTGATGATACGCGCCTACATTTATTAAATCTTCCGCCTTTGCGTAAGATGCCATGTTCTTGCGAATAAGACCTGCCGCTTTTTTGCTGTACTCTCCCGCGACATGAGGCGCAAGACGCGAGATGCTCTGCAGTACGTCAATTGCAGGGTAATGATACGCCTGCGCCAAATCGCGCGATAAAACGATGTGTCCGTCCAGTATTCCGCGCACCGTGTCGGCGACAGGCTCATCCATATCATCGCCGTCAACAAGAACAGTATACAAACCTGTGATGCTCCCCTTGTCGGAAGTGCCTGACCTTTCTAGCAGCTTGGGCATTGAGTCGAACATGCTGGGCGGATATCCTCTTTGCGCGGGAGGTTCGCCCGAAGCAAGACCTATTTCCCTCATGGCGCGGGCAAAGCGCGTAACAGAATCAAAAAGAAGCATAACGTCATTTCCCTGGTCGCGGAAATATTCTGCGACAGCAGTTGCGACATACGCGCCGCGAAGACGCGCCAACGGCGGCGAATTTGAAGGTGTTACTATCAAAACGCTGCGGGCAAGCCCTTCGGGACCGAGATCGTTTTCTATAAAATCATTTACTTCCCGTCCGCGCTCTCCGATTAGAGCGACAACATTAACATCAGCCGTTGTGTTACGTGCAATCATTCCTAGAAGAGTGGACTTCCCCACTCCGGAGCCAGAAAAAATACCGAGGCGCTGTCCTTTGCCCACTGCAAGAAGACCGTCAATTGCGCGTACTCCGGTTGTTATGCGCTGCGTAACACGTTTTCTTTTAAGCGGATCAGGAGGATTCGCAAGAGCAGGATACATACATGAAGAAGATATGTCGCCTTTGCCGTCAACAGGGTTTCCAAGCGCGTCAAGGACGCGTCCTAAAAGTTTATTTGAC
>JGI24694J35173_10001047_pt1 | contig 25858 bp, 19 predicted proteins | sample TergutCo191P1_FD_35173 | JGI IMG/M metagenome (IMG submission 35173) | reverse complement strand
TTACAATTTCAAAACCTATCGATAAACAATTTTTCTGGTCAGTTCTTTCGCTCGCAAGATCCGTAAGCAGCAAGTTGAAAAGAATGCAGGATGAAAACACGAAACTAAAACAAAAGATCGAAGACATAAGAATAATCGACAGAGCGAAATGTATGCTGATTTCATATCTTAGTTTGACTGAACAAGAGTCGCACAGATTTATTGAAAAGCAAGCGATGGATTTACGATCGACAAAAAGAGCAATCGCGGAGGAGATACTTAAAACATATGCTAATTAAAAATAATTTTTACCGCGAACCGCACGAACTTTTAAATAATTGTTGTTTTGAAGATAAACTTCGGGAAGAGTGCGCGGTATTCGGAGTTAGTTTACATTCCGAAGAAGCTGTCGGCGTTACATATAACGGACTTCTTGCTCTTCAGCATCGAGGGCAGGAAGGAGCGGGCATTGCAGTTTCAAATAACCGCAGTATTGTGTGTCATAAAGATGAAGGACTTGTCAGCGAAGTTTTTTCAGGCGAGGATTTTGAAAAATTGCCAAAGGGAAAAGCCGCGGTCGGGCATGCGCGTTATTCGACAACAGGACAATGCTCAAAAGAAAACGCAGGTCCGTTTGTAACTGAATATTTGACGGGCAGAATCGCGACAGCGCATAACGGCAANATTACAAACGCAAAAGAAATCAGAGGGAAACTCGCGAAGTACGGTTTAAATTTTAAAGCGACAAGCGACAGCGAAGTTGTTTCTTCGTTAATTGCTTATTACATCACAAAAGAAAAAAGTTCTCTTTACGGCACTGCCAATGCTGTCAGCTTGCTGCGCGGAGCGTTTTCGCTTATTATTGTTACCAGCAAAAATAAATTAATTGCAGTTCGTGATCCTAACGGTTTACGTCCGCTTTGTATCGGAAAAAACGGTATAGGCTGCGCTGTCGCTTCGGAATCCTGCGCGCTTGAAACCTGCGGTTTTGAATTTGTACGCGATGTTCTCCCCGGCGAAGTTGTAATGATAGAAAACGGAAAGATAACGGAAACTTTGTTTTTTCAGCAGTCAACAGACAGCGGAGAATTTGCAGATAACACGATTGAAGGACTCGGGCTTTGTATTTTTGAATACGTTTATTTCGCGCGTCCTGATTCCGTAATAGACGGGTTAAGCGTTTATGAAGCTCGATACAATATGGGTAAAGAGCTTGCGCGTGAATATCCTGTTGATGCCGACGCTGTCTGCGGTGTTCCCGATTCGGGATTAGACGCGGCATTCGGTTACAGCGCGGAAAGCGGACTGCCTCTTGTTACAGGTTTTGTAAAAAACAGATACATCGGCAGAAGTTTTATTTATCCCACGCAGAGCAAGCGCGACAGCGCGGTAAGAATAAAATTAAATCCGTTATCCGCGAATATTAAAGGAAAACGAATCGTGTTAGTTGACGATTCGATAGTGCGCGGCACAACCAGTGAAAAAATTATAAAAAGTTTAAAAAACGCAGGCGCAAAGGAAGTTCACATGAGAGTTTCTTCGCCGCCGTTCCGCCACACCTGTCATTACGGAACCGATATCGACAGCGAAGAAAACCTAATCGCCAATAACATGGATCTCGATCAAATCCGACAAAAAATCGGCGCTGACAGTTTAGGATACATCAGCATAGACGGACTCAAAAACGCTTGCAAAAAATGCGCGTTATCTTTCTGCACTGCTTGTTTCACAGGTAATACCGGCGGGCAGAAGGCAAAGAAAAACGCATTGGAGTATTGATCGATTTGAAAAGCGCTTGATATGATAGGCTTTTTATATGATCTACTTTACGACTGCCGCTCTACCAACACCCCGTCCCATGCGGGCAGGATGCCGTTGATTTTTTCGCCGGAGACAGAAATGATTTGGCTGCCGGAAAAAAGATGTAAAAACTTTTTTGGCAGTTTGACGTTTTTAAATGAAAAATTTAACGCAATTGTGTATGTTTCGGCGCCGAGTTTTCGCTGATATATAATTATACGGGCGTCGGCATAGACAGGAATAAAATCTCCGTAAATGAGACATTTGCTGTTTTTTCGCAGGTCAATCATTTTTTTATAAAAATTTAAAATAGAATTGGGATCATTTTTTTGCGACTCGTGATTAATAAATTTATAATTTTTATTTATGCCAAGCCACGGTTTTCCTTTTGTGAAACCGGCGTTATCGCTGTCGTTCCATTGCATGGGTGTGCGGGCATTGTCGCGCGAACTTGCCTTTATCCACTTCCAGCGAAGTAACGCGGGGATGCCTTTGCTTTTTGTTAGTTTGTTGAAGTTGTGGCTTTCAACATCGTTTAGTTCATCGAGATTTTTGAAATCGAAATTTGTCATTCCGATTTCCTGTCCTTGAAAGATAAATACCGTACCACGAAGTGTTAGCTCAAACAGCGAAAGCATTTTTGCGCTGAGAAGCCAATATTTTCCCGTATCGGGTTTAATTTTTTTACCGCTCATTGTTTTAGCTGCGCTTGCCGCAATTGTATTGCGCTCTCTTTCCGCCGCGCCGTAATGCGAAACTATTCGCGGCTGATCATGGTTTTCCAAATAGATTGCGTTCCAGTCGAGCCCTCTCTGCCATTTTGAAATAACGTCAAGCAGTTTGTTTGCCCGGAATTTTTTCGGGATGTAACGCGCAATGCAGCGGTCAACTTCCAAATGATCGAAAAAGAAAAGCATGTCCAGCTCTTTTCGGTTCTCGTCACATAACAATTTCGCGTCATCAATATCGACAAAAACAGTTTCACCGACTGTAAAGCAATCATATTTGTCCAGCACATCGCGGCGGAATTCGCGAAGTACTGCGTGACTGCCTTCCTGCGATTTATAATGCTCCAGCCCCTGAATAGCAAAGCTTTTTTTTCCGTCTTCAAGGCTTGTTTTAAAAATAATATTGATAACATCACAGCGGAAACCTGAAGCGCCCTTGTCAAGCCAGAAACGTAAAATGTCTTTTACTTCTTCGATCACTTTTGGGTTTTTATAATTTAAATCGGGCTGTTTTTTATCAAAGAGATGCAGGTAATATTCGCCGCTTTGAGCGTCGTACTCCCATGTTTCGCCCATGAAAAAACTTGTCCAGTTATTCGGCGGCAATTTCTTTCCGTTACGTGCAATTTTTCCCGGACGCCAGATATAATAATCACGGTACGGACTTTGCGGATCGCGGCTCTTCTGAAACCATTCATGTTCATCAGAAGTGTGATTAATAACAAGGTCCATAATGATTTTGATACTTCGTTTTTTCGCTTCCGCGAAAAGTTTTTCCATGTCAGTCATTGTTCCGAATTGACGATTGATCTCACGGTAATCGCTTATATCATAACCGTTATCCGCGTCGGGTGATTTATACACGGGAGAAAGCCAGATAATTCCAACGCCGAGATCTTTTATTTCATCAAGACGGGAGATGATTCCCGGAATGTCGCCTATACCATCGTTCGGAAACGCAGTATCGGAAGAATCCTGAAAACTTCTCGGATAAATTTGATAAACTACGCTTTCTTTCCACCACATGTGAATCAATCGCGTTTGTCTATCGGAACATATGTTTGCTGTTTTGTGACAGACTTGTACGCCGGACGGATGATCTTTCCGTTGTTCACAAGCTCTTCGAGCCTGTGAGCGCTCCAGCCTGCGATGCGCGCAACCGCGAATATCGGAGTGAAAAGTTCTTCGGGAAGATCAAGCATACTGTAAACAAACCCGGAATAAAAATCGATGTTCGCGCTGACGCCTTTGTAGATTTGCCGCTTCTCTCCGATAATTTGAGGAGCGAGCGTTTCGACTTTTGAATACAAATTATATTCGTCATCGCGTCCTTTTGCTCTCGCAAGCTGTTCTACAAATTGACGCATGATAATCGCTCTCGGATCCGACAGCGAATATACGGCGTGACCCATACCATAAATCAAACCGGATTTATCAAACGCTTCCTTATTGAGCAGCTTATTCAGATACGCGTTTATTTCGCCGTCGTCATTCCAGTTGGAAATATTTTCTTTCATGTCGCGGAACATCTGCACAACTTTTACATTCGCGCCGCCGTGACGAGGTCCTTTCAGCGAACCAAGCGAGGCGACGACCGCCGAATATGTATCGGTATGCGAAGATGTGACAACGTGATTTGTAAATGTCGAGTTATTACCGCCGCCGTGTTCAGCGTGAAGCACAAGCGCGATATCCAAAATGCGCGCTTCCAATTCCGTGTAGTTCGAGTCAGGTCTCAGCATGAATAAAATATTTTCCGCAATTGAAAGTTCTTTCTGCGGCGAATGAATTACAAGACTTTGATGCTCATGATAATGAACGAAAGATTGATAACCGTAAACCGCCAGCAGAGGAAATTGCGAGATCAATCTGATTGATTGCAATAAAACATTTTCTATCGAAATATCATCGGCATTGTCATCAAACGCGTAAAGAGTAAGAACGCTTTTTGAAAGAGAATTCATCAAGTCTCTGCTGGGAGCTGTCATGATCGTATCACGCACAAAATTTTCCGGAAGCTCAGTGTACTCATTGATCAGATCATCAAAGTTTTTAAATTCTTTTTTGTTGGGCAAGTGTCCGAACAAAAGCAGAAAGCACGCTTCCTCAAAACCAAAACGGTTTTCTTCCAAAAACCCTTTGACAAGATTTTCGATGTTGATACCGCGATAGAAGAGCTTGCCTTCGCACGGAACAAGATCTCCGTCTTCAATTACATACGAAATTATTTCAGAAATTTCGGTTAATCCGACGAGAACGCCCTTACCGCTGATATCGCGCAAGCCGCGCTTTACTTCGTATTTTCGATAGAGTTCGTTATCGATAACTCCCCGATCAATCATTAATTTTGAATAATTTTCTATAAATTGTTTTGTTTCGTTGTTCATAGATATATTTTAGCAGGGAAAAGCGAATCTGTCACCTTTTTATTTGCCGAAAATATTCGTTAAAAAGTGCGCAGGCGGCTCCCATGCCCGCTCGCCGTAACCGCCCGATTGAATCCACGCGGAAGGAATCTCTCTTTCGCAAAGATAACGATATACAAAAATATCGCGTTCTACGCATTGTTCCAGTGTTAGGCGCAATAAACTTGTGGAAGGAAGAGCGTCATGTTCGTAAGGATCGGCGCCGTCAACTACCAATACAAAATCGGGATTTCTTCTTTGTCCGTAAATATCAGCGCTTAGATTTTCCAATTTTTTAATACCTTCGGCTAAACGCATAGTGTATTCGCCTTCTTCGCTTGAATCGATTCCTATATCGACATCTGACGGAAGCAAAGGCGCGCGCCCTTCCTCGGCTGTCAAAATACTTTCATTGTCAAGAGGCCATCCTTTTGCCATGTGCACCGACAAAGAAAGAATACACGGTTTGTTAGGCGAATTTTCTTTCGCGTAATTATAATCTGGCGAAATTAATTCTCCGCGTTCACGGGCAAAGCGTATCAACTCCGCCGTGCCGTCGCCTTTATGCGCGTCAAGATCGATGATCCATATCAACGGAGAACCTGAAAAATCGCGGTTCTTACAGCAAAGATAACCGCACAAAGGCATATCAAAAGCAATTTTAAAAGCGGCGGCGGCGACATCATTGACAAGGCAAAAACCGGAACCTTTGTCATACCGTGCGTGGTGCATACCGCCTCCCAGATAGAAACAAAAACCGCCTCGAAGAAGAGAAAGCAAGCACGCGAGATATGTTCCCTCGGCTTGCGCAATCAATAATCGAAACAAATCGTTCAACGGCTTGCTTGCGCGATCGGGCTCGTAACGGCAGGGATTACCGTCAGCGTCGATTAATTCAAAAGCATTCAACAAAGCGGCGCAAAGACCGTCGCCGAAAAGATCATCAACATATTTTTTGCTGTGAATTCGTTCCATATCTTTTCTTGTTATCGAAAGCCTGTCTGAATTTTCACATAACACATCCGGCGCCGCTTGAATTAAACTTTTTTTTACCGATAAAAAATCCAAAACAAATTTTTTGTTTTTTAAAATATTATTTTTATTGATAAAATCCAACACCTGCTTTCCGCGATCGCGCGCGATCGGAAGCATGATGCCGTAATCATGGTAATTTGGTATTACAGAATTGTCGTAAATTATCATTGCTTACATTGTATATTAATTTGAAAAAAAAATCATTGACTAAAATATTCAAATTTGGAGAATAACGAAATGGTTAATTTAATTATTAACAAAAAAAAAAAATTATTAGGAGGAAAAAATGCAAAAGAAATTTTTTCTTACAGTAATTTGTCTGGCAATAATCTGCGGACAAATTATCGCTCAAACCCCCGCGCAGCAATTTTTAAACGCTGCTTCTCAGGGAAATCTGGAACAGGTTCAAACGTTACTCGATCAAAGAGTTTCGATAGAAACGAAAGATTCAAGAACAGGACATACAGCCATTATTATTGCCGCGTTAAACGGTCATACGGAAATTGTCAGTTTTCTGATCGGAAGAAGGGCAAATGTTAATGCGTCTGACAACGACGGTAATGACGCTCTGATGGCGGCTTCATTCGCCGGGAAAAAAGATATCGTAGACATTTTGATTAATGCAAAAGCCAAAGTAAATGCCGCCGATAAAACAAAAGATACAGCGCTTATTCTCGCGGCTTCGCAGGGGCACGCCGAAGTAGTCCAATCGTTAATTAACGCAAAAGCAAACGCGAACGCGAAAGATTCTTTTAATTCAACCGCTCTTATGTTTTCTGTTTCAAAAAATTACAGCGAGATAACAGATATGCTGATTACCGCAAGAGCCGATGTTAACGCAAAAGATAATAATGGTTATTCACCGATTATGTTTGCCGTTGAATCATCAAACGCGGAAACTATTGCAAAACTAATTACGGCAAAAGCAAACGTAAATACTTCGGATAATCAAAAAGTAACTCCGCTTATGTTAGCCGCCGCGGACGGTAAAACAGAAATTATGAAATTACTGATTGACGCTCGCGCTAATATTGACGCCGTCGATTCGGAAAATACTACGGCTCTTGTATACGCGATTTTATCAGGTAAAAATGACGCGGCAAAAACGCTTTTAGACGCAAACGCGAAAGTTGATATTCAATCTAAAACAGAAAGGCAGCCCGGTGTTGGCGCCGCAAAAGCGTTTGCGGGAATCGTCAGTCACTTTAGCGGCGGCTCAGGCGGTTTAGGAATGCTTCTCGGAGGAATACAGGCAAGCGCTCAGGCGGATGTCGGTTATACGGCGTTAATATACGCAGCCATGTCAGGTAACGATGAAATTGTTGAACTGTTACTCGCGAAAAACGCAAGAGTCGATCAGGCGGCTAATTTAAACACAACGCCGTTATACTTCGCGGCAAGAGAAGGACACGCTTCTACCGTAAAAATACTTCTTACCGCAGGAGCAAGAACCAATGTAAAACACAAACTCAACGGCGATTCTGTGCTGATGAAAGGCATTCAATCCGGTAATTACGAAGTTGTAAATCTGCTTCTAAATGCAAGAGCGAATATTAATGATACTTCCGGTCTTGGCATTACAACGCTTATGCGAGCCGCGCAGCAAAGTAATAATATTCTAGCGGTTTTGTTAGACGCAGGAGCAAAATCATTTATTAATAAAACATCTAATGATAGAAGCACTGCGCTGATGTTTGCTGTACATTCGGGAAAAGCAGACAATGTAAAAACGCTTATTGACGCCGGAGCGGATGTAAAATTAAAAACAAACAGAGAAGAAACCGCGCTTCTTATCGCCGCGGATTCGTTAAACGCCGAAATAGTTTCTATGTTAATTGCCGCGGGAGCGGATGTAAATGAAAAAACAAGAAGCGGTATAACGCCGTTATCTGCGGCTCTGGCAGCGGGCGCGTATCAAATCGGAGAAAGCTGGAACAAAGGAAGAACGTTGGGACTTAATCCGGCAATGCTCTTCTCCGGAAAAACTGCCGGCACACCTCTGATTAATATGCTGTTTACGGATAAAACTGACATCAATGCAAAAGATTCCGATAGTTTTTCTTTATTGATTCTCGCGGCAGCTACAAACAATCAAGCTGTAGTTAATCGGCTTCTTCAAGCAAATGCAAATATAAAAACAGAAACAAGATCGGGAGACATGGCGATTAGTTTCGCCGCGTATAACGGAAACGCTCAAATTATCAACAGCCTTATTGCAGCCGGAGCGAATTACAACGATAAAAACAGAGGCAATACTACTGTCTTAATGTTTGCAGCAGCAAGCGGAAACGCCGATGTAGTAAATTCTCTTCTGCAAGCCGGAGCTTCTGTTAATGAAAAAAACAGAGACAACATTACTGCGCTTATGGCATCTGCAAATTTAAAAATTTCAGAACTGCTGATAAACGCCGGAGCTGAAGTTACAGCGAAAAGCAGAGTTGATGTTACGCCGTTGATGTATGCCGCCCAGAGAGGCGATGTTGAAAATTTTCAGTTTTTAATCAGTAAAGGCGCAAATATAAATGATACAGATAAAGACGGCACTTCAGTATTATCATATGCGGCATACAGCGGAAACGAAAGGCTTGTTGATATTTGTCTTGCGGCAAATTTGCCTTTGAATCCTGCTAGAGGTATAACGCCGTTAGCTGAAGCAATCGGCTACGGAGGCGCCAGACCTTTTACTAGACCCGGAATAACCGCAAATTTTGTGAATGTGTTAATTCAATTCGCGGAAGATATAAAAGGACCAAATATTGATTTAGTTGAAAAACTAATAACGCTTGGTGCCGATGTAAACGGAGGAGCGGGAACTGTTACTCCGTTAAGCGCCGCGATTTTAGCGTCCGCTCCGATTGAAATAACCGCCATACTGCTTGATGCCGGCGCGAATCCGTCAATAAAATCGAAAGCAGCGTTAAACAAAACTCCAAAAGAATTCCTTGATTTGTATATTCAAGGCGGTTTGCAGCTTTCGGAAAACCAAAAATTAAGTTACGCTCTGTTAACAATAGCGGAAGGTTCGGCAAAAGGAAAAATGCCCCATCCTCACATTGCTCAGCGCACAGGTTTATTAAAATATAGTTTTTAATTTTTATGTTTAAAAAGCTCTGATGGCACGAACATAATTGCGAGTTCTTTTTTCATAGCTGGTAAAACTGCCGTCATTAAAAAGCTGAGCCAAGGCGTTCCCGGTGCCATCCTGCGTTGAAGACCAGAACGGGGTTGTATCGGGAATTACTTGACTTTCGTATAACGCATTTAATTCGTCAATACTTGGAAGAAACCAGTCGTTTATGCCGTTGTAACTGTATGCGGCGCATGCCATTGCGGCATTGTTTAACTTTGTTTCATCATCGGAAACCGAAGCGATCATTTTTTTTGTGTTATCTCTGCCTGTGCCTATATCCCTTTCAGTTGCAACAACATACATTTCTATTGACCATTCCATCCATCCTGCATTAGCGGGAGCCGCTTCAAGATAGCGGGCGGTATCTTCTGTGTCTGTTAAAATAAATTCTTCTTCTGCGATATAGAAAATTATTCCGCCTGCATAACCCGTGTCGCCGATAATAGTTTTGCGAATTTGTCCGGACAGTGTCCCGCAAACAGCGCAGACTTCCTCTGAATCGGCAGGATAATCCGTTTTAAATACTTTCCATACAAACTTGTGCCCGGATTTCTCGCAGTCAAAATCACCACAGCCGGAAAAAACAAATAAGAAAAACAAAAGGGGGATTAATGATAAAATAGTTATATTTTTTTCTTTTAACATATTACTTACCTATTAGATTATATTACATTTTTACTTATTTTGAATAGTACGCTAATTGGTGACAGTCACCATTTTCAAATGAAAGCAGTTTGTTTGCGAATGAAAGTGGTGACAGTCACTTTATTAAATAACATGCTCCGAGAAGACCTCACGCAGAGGCGCAGAGGACGCAAACTGCCTTAGTGCGGGTTAGATTATTTATTAGCCGTTAACCAAGCTGCTAAGTCAAATAGCTTCGTAGCGCCTCTTTCAACAGTGAAACTGGTGATTAAGAAGTCTGCAGGAGTTGGAGCATTATTTAATCTGATTCTGATACCACCGCCAGTGATAAATGTACTTGCATTGATCTTAGTTAAAATAGCGGCATCAATAGTAACTGTCTGTTCTGTTTCATCAATGTTTAGTAAACCTATATGCTGATTAGCCAAATCGCCGCTCTGTGCGACCTGAAGCATGAACTGAGGAGCATTAGCACCTGCTGTTCCTAATGACGTCACCTTAAATTTAAGTACATCACCTTCTGCTAACGCTTCCGGAGCTGCTAATTTGAAATCAATACCTGCCCAGCCAGCTTGATCTGATGCAAGTTGTACTTTCAGCCCTTTTTCCGGAACTACAGTAACTACCGGACTACCGGCTCTTACGAATGGTGAAGGCAAATCACCTGTTAGTAATTTACATACACATGGATCTTGTCCGCAGTCTGCACATTCGCTAGGTATAACTACTATAACTTCAGGAGGCGCTACAGGATCGTTCGGAGCGCCGCGATAGCACCATGTAACGTTACCGGGTGATGCATAAGCCATAAACTGGGCTTCAGCAGCGCCGGGGATTGTACCTGTTATGTTCTTTGAAGGATCAGTTTTGTGAATCAACACGACATTCTTTACCAACTGTACAATAGGAGCATGTTCGCGATTTTGTACCGCGAATGAATTTTGGTTTCTGCCGTCGAGATTTGATGTTAGTCCAAGCCCGTAATAAAGAACGCCTGTCGCTGTCAATGGATTATTCGCTGCGCCGCCTGCAAAAGGAGTTTCAAAATTTGACCTTACTGTGAACCATGTATCGCCGACAATTTTACCATTGACAAGACCGCTAATAACCTTTTCTAAGAAATTCGCGTTTGTCATTCTAAGGTCTCTTCCGCCGTCAACGAAAATATACCCGCCAACATTGAACTTAGGAGCATTTAAAATCCTTCTTCCGCTCGCGTCTGTCTGATATCCGTCAATGTCCAGATTATCGAATTGCTCCGCGCCTGTTGTGTCCGCTTGAGAAGCAAATGTTCCAAATTGTCCGTATACACGGTGGCGTGTTCTGCTCTTATTAATATCAGCTTCGCTGACTTTGTATGTTACATTGAATTCTTTGTAATCACCGAGTTGATTTGCGCCAAGATCGAATTTGTAAATAGCAAGACCGGCATTTTCCAGTGAAAGTCTTTCAAGAGCAGTACCGTCATTTGTAACTACAGTACCGTAGAATACGGATGTAAGGGTAATCTTTGAAACATCAATTGTTGCTGCCATTTCTGCAGCGCTCGTACCCCATGTATCACCATTCTGATCTATCCAGTAGGCAAATTCTTTAGTGTCGTCAGTCCAAGTATCTTCTGCTCTCTCTACTCCGCTAAGAACATCACCCCATGTAATAACGCCTAATTCCGTAACTTCAAAGTCTTCGTAAGTACCGTCCAAATAGATAAAGCGTACAGTCATGTCCGGCTGTTCTTCGATCTCAATAATCCAGCGAGCAAAAATCGTAATATCGGAAGTAACAGGCGTTGTTGCTGTAAATTGAACTCCGCCTGCCGCCGCTGTGAACCAGCTAACAAACGAGTAACCTGTTCGTTCGACTGTCGGGAAATTTTGACCAGCATCTTTTAAAGATTCGCCTTGACTAAGAACTATTGAAGTATAACCGGATGTGATTTCTCCGCCGTTTGCGTTGAATGTCACCTTGACTTGATTTAATGCAGGTTTATCATTACCCCCTGCCAGCTCTCTCAGCTTATCAATATCATACCCAAGCATACAGCCCGCGATTGTTAATATAAAAAATGAGAACAAACTAAAAATAAAAATCTTTCTCAACATTTAATTTCTCCTAACAAAAATATAAAAAAAACTCTGCGTCTCTGCGAGAGGTCATATCTCTATTGCTTGAACTTGTATACATATCCTACTGATAATAAATGATTTATCGAGGTAAAATCTGTTTTTAGAATGTAAGATATATTAAACATATTCCAGAGATTGACGCCTGCGGCTGCGTTTAATGTTAAAATATACTGATCGATTTTTGCGTATTCAAAAGAATGACTGATGAACATAAAACCTATGCCTGCGCCGGCATAGATACCTATAATATTATTGATTGGTAAATAATATCCTGCAATGAGAAACGGATGCAGTGAATAATAACTTTTTACATCTTTATATATGCTTACGAATCCTATATCCATACCGAGCTGAAAAAACAAATTTGAAAGGAACGAAAAAGGAGCGTAACTTCCGTGAATTGTTATTGCGATTACAGGATCAATAAATGATGTACCGAGAGAAATGCCTATCGTATTATATCGGGAGGAAATTCCGCTGTCTGACTGCTCTTCGCTTTCTGTTATCTGCTCTTTGATGTCCGGTCTTTGATCTCTGTCTGCCGGCAGAGAATCGTCAATATTAATTTCCTGAAATTGATCTATTTCAGCGGGAACTTCCGGCGTATCGCCAACTTGTGAAACAGGAGCGCGTACTTGAAAACTTACCCATCTTGTCGCTTCGCCGGGACGATCAAGTATGTCGTGAGGTGTTACGCGAAACCGGTAATCGCCTGCCGGTAAAGAAACCGAAAGAAATGACGCTGTTGTAAATTCGCGTAAGTGGCGGCGAAAGACTCCGTTATCTGATCTGTCAACTTCTACGGCATACCGATAGACATGTTCGTCTCCATGCCAAATTAAACGCCGTGTAAAAAGCTGTTCATCAGATTGCGCGTAAAGAGAGAATACGGATAAAATAAATATAATTAACCACAAATATCTAATCATCAGCGACTCCCGATCCGTCAATTCTTACAGAACCGGGTAAAACTATATCCATAATAAAATTGCTTTCCGCAGCAGGACCGCGCTGATTAATCGACCCGTCTGCTCTCCTGTTCAAAGCTTCTACCTGCCAGACAAAAGTTCCGCGATCTAAAAGCGAAAGATTATCAAATGAATAATTTGTAATTCTTAAAGGTTGAGTTTGGAATATCTGCTGTCTTCTATTTCCGGTTTGACGGAAAATTGTAAGAACATAAGAGTTTGCTCCGATTACTCCATTCCATGTAAAATTGATGCTTCGTTGAGTTTGCAAATCGCTCATCGTAATCCGTCTGCCTCTTACCGGCTGTAAATTCTGCGGCGCAGGTAAAGGGGAAGGTTCAGTTACGCGTGGAGCTGCGCGGACAGCCGTAGTTGTTCGGTCAGCCGCTGCTGTTTGGGTAGTTATAATTTCGGATTCAGGTTCACTTACTGCAATAGCCTGGCGAACCAGTTCAGGAGGAATTTCTTTTGCAAACCATTCCGATAAACTAATTTTTTCTTCCGCTGCAATCTCTGTTAATGCTGCCGATGTTGCTATTGATTCTTCCGCTTGTGTTGATTCTGCTGCCGTCTGTGATTCTGAAACAACATTTCTTTTTTCAATTCGGAAATGAGAGACATGTGAAAATGACGCGTTTCCAATATAAACCGAAGGAAATACAGGCTTTACGCGCCAATACCATGTTCCTTCTGTGAGAGTTTGATCCGAAAAAATTGTTACAATACTTTGTCTTTGTATTTGCGTTGTTTCAAATTCAGGCGAGCCGCTGACTTCAATTATATAAGAAGACGCTTCGCTTATCTCGTCCCATTTAAATCTAATAACTGGAGGTTTGTTAGTGTAATTAAAAATACTGCTTACAGCGGGACTCTGCAATATTATTCCAGCGCCGTTTGATATCGCAATACGCCCCTGATCGTAAACTGTATTTTGATATGAAAGCCGCCAATACCAGAGTCCGCTTTCAAGATTTATTGCGGTGTTCCTCTCAAGATTTTCTCTAACATGAGAAATTTGCCTGAAATTTCTGTCGGCGGAAATATCAAGGCGCAGTAATTCTTCGTCGGTTAGATTGATTCTGTTCCACGAAAAATTTACCGTTAACGGCTCCGCGCTTCCATTAATGAAACGCGCGTTCGGAGCGGGACTTGTTACAGATGCGGATTTCACCTCACGCACAGCGCCTCTTGTATCAAGAGTAATTTTATTTCCGGCGCTGACGCCAAGAGTTTGAACACTTCCGGCTGATTGCGCGCTCTGATTTGACTGCGCGCTTTGTTTTACCTGCACACTTCCTTCATTAACTTGCAATATCATTCCTTCACTCGCGGCTTTTACACTGATTACAGCCTTCGATCCGGCGGCTGCCTGCACCTGCTGACCTTTAACTTCAAGAGATATTCTTCCGCTGTCAGGAGCTGCCGCAAGAGAAAGATTTCCTTCATCCATAATGATTTGCAAACCTTCGCCGTCCGCCGCGCGCGTTATGCGAATTAGAGTATTCTCGCTTAAATCGATGCTGCTTCCGTCAATGTAAAGAGTTGCTTCCGACAAATCCGCGACACGGATCAAATCTCCAAGATAGACAGGCGATTCCGAAGCAAGCCTGTCCCACAAAACGCGATCCGACAAGCGCCGCTGAACGACATTCTTTCGTATAATAACAGTTCCGATAGGCTCTACATTCCGTAAATTTATTGTCTGCATCAAATCAAGTCTGAACATATTGACGCTTAACGCTGCTGTAAAGAGAAATAAGATTATAACAAAAATATCCGCCGGTTTAAAACCGCCGCTGATCTTTTTATTTGTTTTTTCGCCCATTATTTTTTCCGTCTATCTTGTATTTCAATTCATCGGCGTTGACATTTACATTTGCCATGTCAGGCGCCTCAATGCCTAGAAGTTTCCGCACATCATCTAAAGTTTGAGGCGTCTTACTGCTGCTTGCTATATTTATAACAGCGAAAATACGCACAGGTTTTTCCTTTCCTTTCACGGTAACGGAAGGCATTTCTTCCGTAATAAATTTATCTCCGATTAATTGCCATGTATCTTCGGAAATAATAATATCCGCGCCGAGAGGTTTGGTAAGCGATTCAATGCGGGAAGCGAGATTAACAGGATCTCCTATAACTGTGTATTCCATTCTCATATCGCTGCCAAGCTGACCTGCCGTAACAATACCTGAATTAATTCCGCATCCGATTTGAATCGGCGGATTCGAAGGATCGCCGTACTGCCGTTCCTTATTCATGGCGTATAACGCATTGCGCATCATCAGCGCCGCTTTGACGCAGTTAAACGCGTCTTTCGCAGGGCTTCCGGCGGAATAGGCAGCGCCCCAATGAGCCATTACCGCGTCGCCGATAAATTTATCTACAACGCCGTTTGTTTTTTCAACACATTCAACCATTTGCGTAAAATATTCATTCAGCCATTTAACAATAAGATCAGACGCCGCTTCTCCGTAAACCTTGGTAAAATTTTCAGACATAGCCGTAAAATTCCGAATATCGGAAAAGAAAACCGTCGCGTGTTTTGGAAGCCCTCCCGGTTTAATTTCGCCGCGCATTGCTTTTACCGCAATTTCTTTATTTGTAAATCTGCCGAAGATATTCAAAGCCGCGCACATCTTTTGAAAACTGTTTGTCAGAACTCCGATTTCATCGCGCCCTTTCGGTTTTAAATCCATTGCAAAATTTCCGCCTTCAATATCCTGCGCTACTGCGGTAAGCGCTTTCAGCGGAACAGAAATTGATTTGGCGAAAAACCATATAAAAATAATCGAGATACTTAAAACAGCGGCGGTAAGATACAAATTACGTCTTGTTGTCGCGGCAATTCCTTCGAAAACTTTGTCATATTCAATGCCCGTAATAACAACGGCTCCTGCTCTGTTCAATCTGGTGAATGCGAGAAATTGACGCGTAACAGCAGGTTCTTCTTCGCTGTCCGCGCTTTGTAAATATTTAAAATCAGACTCGACAATCTGCTGCCTGCTTTTCTGCGGACTGTCAAGAATTGCGCGTATAAAATTTTCATCGGCAAGATTCACAGCGGATCGTATAAGAGAGAAATCAGTATGAGAAAGAAGATCACCGTCAGAATTGATCATGTATGATTGATTTGTTCCAAAACCGAAATTTTGATTCATGTTTTCGGAAGAAAACAAAACGCCGCCTGCGCCAACAGGCGAGCCTGCACCTGCTGGTGAGCCTGCGTTCTGCCACGGGAAAATTAAAGCGAGAACAGGAATTGAAGATCCTGTCTGCGTAAAATGAGGCGCCGCGTTTAACAGCAGAGTTTCTCCGCGGACTACTCTGCCAAGAGCGTTTCTTTGATTCTCAAAATACGAATTAATAACTTCGGCATCAATTTCACGCGATGCGAAAAAATTCCTGTTAACTAATAATTTTTCTGAACTTCCCTGAGTAATAAAAAAAACCGCCGCAATATGCTGATTTTCCGCAAAGAAGAAATCCGCCGCTTCCTGCTCTAACTGTGTATTCGCTTCCGCAGCAGTGATTGTCCTCATCAATATCCGCGAATGAGATCTCATATTCTCAAGAGTCATTTCCGCTTCCATGGCGGCGCGGCGATTTGCTTCAAAATTATTTTCTTCCGCAGAAACACGCAGATCCCCGTAAAAAAGCCACGATACAAGAGCCGTAATAGCGCCGAGGGACAAGATCACAATAAATGATATCAATATAATCATTTTTGCGCCGATAGAAAAACGGACTTTCATTATGTCCGCGTTTTTTTTTTCGTTCTTTACTTTCATAACCACACTTCTGAAAAAATTTTAGTTTTTTTTCTGTTTTTATGCTAACATTTTTTTATGATTGAATCAACTGTCGATCCTCAAAAATTATTAGTTGAAATTTCCGCTGCTTTAGGCGTATCTGTCCGCGAATGGGCAGTTATTCAGTCAGACAAGATCGTCTTTTCGCCTGAGCTGCTTGATTACTGTAAAACAAATGTATGCGGCAATTATAATAAATCATGGTCATGTCCTCCGGCTTGTGAAAGCATAAACAAACAAAAAGAAAAAATACTGTCATTCAAAAATGTTTTAATTTTTACAACAGTGCGCGAATTGGAAGATACATTCGACTACGAAGGAATGGAAGAAGGCAGAAGACTTCACAACTTGCTGACGATCGAAATACAAAACCGGCTTGACGGCGTTCCTGTTTACGGCGCGGGCGGCTGTCCTGTCTGCGAAGGCAAAAACGGAGAAAATAAAAACGCGTGCGCTTATCCAAACCCCTGCCTATTCCCGGAAAAAAGAATCGGCACAATTGAAGCTGCGGGCATTGATGTTACGGCATTAAGCAAAACAGCAAAGATCACCTATAACAACGGACAAAATTCCGTAACCTTCTTTTCGCTTGCCTTGTTTGACAAATGATGTTAATCGCTATATATTAATAAAATAGGCAAATGACAAAGGGGTAAATTATGTCGAATGATTTCAGTGGGATTTTTAATGAAATATCGGAACTTCTTCAGAAAGGAAAAGCGAAAGACATAGTAGGGTCTGTGCAAAAAGCTCTTGATACGGGCGCGGAACCTGCGAGTATTCTGCAAGATGCCCTGATGCACGGAATGAATATTATCGGCGGAAAATTCAAACGCAACGAAGTTTTTGTGCCGGATGTATTGATTGCGGCGCGCGCGATGAACAAAGCGACTGAAGCGCTGAAACCCGCTCTCGCGAAAGCAGGCGTTCAGCCCGTCGGCAAAGCGATCATCTGCACAGTCAAAGGCGATCAGCATGATATCGGAAAAAATTTAGTTAAGATGATGATAGAAGGAAAAGGCATTGAAGTCGAAGATCTCGGCGTAGACTGCGACACTCAATTTGTTGTCGATAAAGTTAAACAAAGCGACGCGAAAGTTTTATGTCTCTCCGCGCTCCTTACAACAACAATGGCTGTTCAAAAGGACGTAATCGACGCTCTTAAAGAAGCAGGCGTTCGTAACAAAGTAAAAGTGATGGTCGGAGGCGCGCCGGTTTCTCAAGGTTTTGCCGACGAGATCGGCGCAGATGCTTACACACCGGATGCCGCTTCCGCAGCCGATGTGTGCCGTGGATTCTATGAGTAAAAACGATCCATACTTCGGAATCGATCCCGGAAATGGTCTTCAGAAAATCTCTGTCTATAAGTTCGATCTTAAAAGAGATTTTAATAAGTGGAAGCCATGGCGTACAAATGACGGGCGTATTCTTCCTGACAGAAAAAGCAGTTTTGTTTCAATTGATAATCCGTTCGGAAATGATCAGTTGATTCTTCTTACAACATCTTTTGACCCTGAAGCTACAAGAAGACCTTTCGGCGGTTTTGGAATGAGAGCTCCTATAACTCCCGCGTTGCCTGTCAATTCTAAAACTTTCGTTGAGTTTGATTTATATTATTCAAGAGATGCGGCGGATAAATATATGCGTTTGGAAATTTGGTCTACAAGTTCAGGAGGAGAAGGCACTCAGTCTAATTCAGGCGATCAGGGAGAAAACAAAACTTCGGTCTATATACGAACTGCGGATCTGGAAGGCGTCAATACATTTAATCTTGATTACAGATGCGGATATTTCAAAGAAGAAACATGGTACAAAAAAACGATTTCCGCGGCTGTTCCCGTTGCTTCAGGCAGCTGGGAATTTTTAAATATTGATCTTCACACGGAAACAGACAGAAAAGTGAACGGCGGACGCCTCATGTTAGGTGACATCAGAATAACGCAGATGGATCCTAATGGAATTCCTATTCCTGACGCTATCAATGAAAAAAGATTCTCAGAGGTTGAACCGATAAAGAATAAATACAACCCCGGCAACGGATATTTCATTATCGGCTCTGACGGAGTGGGGGGAATTAATCCGAAATCGATCGGCGGCTTTCATTTTGATCTTTTTGTTTCTCACAGAAATCTTAAACCGGAAAGACATATAAGACCGCCGAAGTGGTTATCGGAAAAATTCCCGGATTTTAAATTTCTCCTGACAGATTTTGAATCTCAGCATGATGTTCCAGCTTCCTGCGGCGAGGATGAAATCGAATGGGATATTCCTACTCAATATTATTTGGATATCATCAACGCGGCAAAACCTGAATATAAATTGCACGGGCATTGTCTTGCATGGAATAATCAATCGCCTTCGTGGATGTGCCAATTAATTCCGGAAAATATTACATCAATAGAATGGAATGCGTCCGGTCTTTTTTACACAGGCGGATATAACGCTTTGGGTCCATTTTTAAAAATAAACAAAGAAATAATGCGCCGTGTTTACTTCAATCATGTGTTATACGAAATGCGCCATTTTATGACAACAGACGCAAGATACGATTCCAGCGAAGAGCGCGGAATCATTCCTTTTCATTCATTTGACGTAGTTAACGCTGAAGTTCACGAAAGCCGTCATGGTTTTATAATTGTAAAAAACGCAAACGAATGGAGAAGTTCGCTGAAAAATGTTTCATGGCTGATAGCAATGACAGATAACGATCTAAACGATATTCGTCAGCATTATATATATCTTCTTTTTAAATATGCGCACATCGCAGTTCCGAACGCGCGGATGGCGGAGAAATATAAATTAAATTATAATAATCCGGAAATAATTCCTGAATATATGAAATTAGACAATCATGATAAAAACGGAAGCATTGACGCGTACATAAGCGATAAACCTCCTCTTCTTACATATAACGATTATGAAATTGTCGCTTCTTCTAAAGCAAAAATAATTTATAATATGATCAAAGAGTTAAATACTTTATGGAAAACTGATCCGCTTTACGATGAAAGAAATTTAATAGAATGTTTCGGTATTCAAGGACACGACAATGTCAGCCCGACAATGGCAAGCCAGAATCAACAAGCAGTTTCCATGTTTACAGATTTAATTGATGAAGGACTTCTTACTTCGATATGTTTTTCAGAAATAGATATTAAACAGCCCGAAACGGCGCCCGGCGGAAGAGCGCTTGCGCCCGAAGTATTAAATCAAAAACAAGCTGACGCTATCGGTTATCAATACGCGTTGTTGTTCAAAATGTTTGAAAAATATAAAAAATACATTGATCATGTTGTCATCTGGTATCAATTCGGCGGAAGCTGGCGAAACAGTTATGTGCTCTTTGATCACGAACAAATGGCGAGTCAGGCGTATTACGCTGTCATGGATCCCGATAAATTTATAAAAGGACATTCTTACCTTGACAGCTATTTCGCGGGCGAATACGAAAAAGTAAAATCTTAATTAAACCACATGTTATGCGCAAACGCTGCGGAAAAATACTTGCTATGTGCGAGTTCTACGGTTTCAGCGCAGGAAACGACATCGCCGCAGCGTGAAAGAAAAGACGGATCTGTCAAAGATTTTACAGCGCCTTTTAAGCTTGTGTTTCCGCAGACATTAGCTCTTCCCGTAATTTCAGAAGGAAGCAGTCCGGTAATAGCCGCGCTTTCAAGATTGAGACGCTCGCCGATTCCGCCTGCTATATACGCTCTTTCGATATTAAGCGGAAGAATATGCGCTGTTTTGCATAACATTTTAATACCGGAAAAAATCGCGGATTTTGCCAATTGAAAACCGCGCACATCTTTTTGAGTTATTACTTTTCCGTTAAATTGATTATCTGCCGAATATTCCGCAAAAAAATAAACAGGAAAGCCATCCTGCATAAAATCGTCAGCTAACGCGCCTGTCTCGTCGATAATATTATGCTTTTTCATCATCGCGATTATGTTAATAAAATCCGCAGCGCTTAATCCGCAGGAAATTTCCGCTTCTTCAAAACATGGACCCGCCGCGGCTGAACAGCAGAAAAGCCTTTTTTCATTTTTTTTCCAAACGGCGATTTCTCCGTTTGTCCCGATATCAATAAAAAGCGCGTCTTCATTTTTATTTATGATATCTAAATAAGCCAAGCCTGCGGTGACATCCGCTCCGACAAAAGCGGAAATTCCCGGCAGAAGAATTATTTCATTTACCGGAAGAGAAAGATCGCTCCCTGAAAAAATACGCTGTTCAAGAAAAAACGGAGTGAAAGGAGCGGCTCCCATCGCCGACGGATCAGCGCGGCAAAAAAGATGGAGCATCGTTGTATTGCCGCTAACAGCGCATTTTTCAATACCGGATAAATTGTGTTCGGCGATAAAATGCCGCAGTATACTATCAACCTGATTGTTAATAACCGTAAACAAATCGTCCAGTTTACCGTATTGCGCAGCGCTGATTCTGCTTATTACATCCGCGCCGAAAATACGCTGTTCATTAAGAACAGAAATACTATCAATAATTTCAGAAGTATCATCATTTACAAGCTGCGCTTGTACAGTAGTAGTGCCGATATCAATTGCTGCCGAGGCAGTTATTCCTCCGGCAGAAGAGTTGTTAATTGAAAAATTATTTTCTGAATTCACAATGATTTCATTAAAACAAAAAAAACTACATTAATCAATGTGTTAAAGCTTGCCGAATCATACTTGAAAAATAAAAATTACCGCTGTACAATTTTACAATGAATTCAGAAGAAGCTTTGAAAAGTTTGGTAGACGGAAATGCCCGTTATGCAGCGGGAAAACCGTCTCATATACATGTAAGCCCCGAATTAAGATCAAGGCTTTATTCAAGAGGACAAAGCCCATACGCGGCAATTGTCGGCTGTTCGGATTCACGCGTGCCAATGGAATTAATTTTTGACGCGGGATTGGGAGAATTGTTTATTATTCGCACTGCAGGCAATGTAGTCGGCGATATTGGGTTAGGTTCTCTCGAATACGCTGTTGAAGCGTTAAGAACACCGCTTATTGCCGTTATTGGTCATCAGGAATGCGGCGCGGTAAAAGCGGCAATCCACGGCAGTAAGTTCAGCAAGTCCATGCAGGTTGTAATTGATGAAATTTGCCGGTGTTCTGACAGCGATATTTGCACATGCAATCAGGAAGAAATTGAAGATAGAAATATCCTGCACACATTATCAAAGATTGCTTTAAATCCTATTATTTCAAAAGCTGTAGGAGAAGGAAGCCTCCTTCTGGTTGCCGGAAAGTATTCTCTTGAAACGGGAATCGTAACATTTTTTCAAAATTAAAGCATTGTAAATAAAAACATCAATTACTCTGCGGTAAAACCAATTTTCTTTGTAATTGTAAATCCGTTCAGGTGTTCTTCTTTGCAGTAGCGGATAAGCCTTTCCATTGAAAGTTCTTCGCCGTTAATAATCGCGTCCACTTCGACTTTGCGCGTAATGTTTTCAATTTGTCCGCCTGAAAGTTCAAACTTTACGGATAATTCTAACGCGTCGGCTTCTTTTAATTCAGGCAGCATGGTAGTCCAGATTCCTTTTCGGCTTTCAAGGCTCGGTTTATCAAAAGTAATTTTGTATAAAAATCTGCGTTCAAACGCGTTATCCATATTTTCCGTCAGGTTTGTCGTCGCGATTAATATTCCGCAGAGGTTCTCCATTTCCTGTAAGATGATATTTTGAATTGTGTTTTCGGTTTGATCAACAGCGCCGCTTGCAGAATTAAATTCCTTGCGCTTGCCGATAACAGCGTCCGCTTCGTTAAAAAGCAAAATAGGAGCGATATCGGATTTTTCCACCGCGGCGCGGTAAGTGTCAAATATATCTTTAATTCTTTTTTCGCTTTCTCCGAACCATTTGCTTTTTGTTTCGGAAATATCAACCATTAAAATATTTCTTTTTGTCTCGCGCGCAATTTGATAAACTGTTTCGGTTTTCCCGGTGCCGGGCGCTCCGGAAAAAAGACAAGCAAAACCTTTTCGCATTCCCTTTCCGTCAAGCCTGTCAATTATTTTCGCGTAATTTTCTTCCTGTAAAAGAGAAGCAAGTTTCTGAATCGCTTCTTCTTCTCTTGCGTTGTAAAACATTTTCTTCGCGGTTATCTTGTCATATGCAATCATGCCTTTTTTATAATTACGCACTCCTGTAATTTCAGATAACAGCTCTTTTTTTGCCATATCGGAAACTTTCCATGACTCGGAATTTACAAANCCGTCGGAATCATTGTATTCAAGAAATTTATTGGAAATTAAAGAATGATAGCCTTCGGATAAACTTTTTTTGACCATCCTGAACCATGAACTGTCGTCAAATAAAAATCTGATATCATGTTCTCCGATATTATCATCGTTATTATTTGCGGCTAAATGACAAAAACATACAAGAAGCGCAAGATCGTCTTTGTCGAGATTGTAACTCATCATTTTTTTACAAAACAAAAGATGCATATTCATATTGATAACATCAAGAAGTTCGTGCTTCATATTTTCATAAGTTAATTCGTTATTCGCGCGCTCGTCAAAAATACGTTCAACAACTGTAAAGAACTGTTCAATTGTCAGATTTTCGTTTTTTTCGGGACGGAATTCATTAAATTTTCTAAGCGAATCACAGACATGAAGAGGCACGCGAAACGATAAATTGTCTCTGTCTCTCTTGCATCGAATCAATCTTTTTTTCTCAAGCGCGTCGCAGTCATTCATGTATTTAATAATTTTCAGTTTACTGCATTTAATCGAAGAAGCGATTTCGCTTACTAAAATATTATTGTCGTCGCTCCTCTCCATAAAGTGAGAAAATAAAACCGCCTGCACAGGGCTAATGCCGAGTTTCGCCGTAACATAATCAATATTTTTTTTGGCTTTAAAAAGAGATTTTTCAATTCCGTTTTTTTGAGAAATTTCTATAATTTTTTCCAGATGATCCAAAATACCCATATTATTCGGGTCATTTTCAGAGTCCGTTCTGGAAGTTTTAAAACCAAATAAATTCATAAACATCATCATAATACATAACGGGTCAATTTGTCATAAACTAATAAATCAATTTTAATTTTTTAGATTCATCTTGACACTTTACAATTGTATAGTATAATTATATTAGAGGTTAAATATGGTATTCGGAGGAAAAGCAAGCGGCTTCGCTTCGCCGGCTCAAGGCTACGAAGAACAGCGCATCGATCTCAACAGACTGCTGGTGACGAATCCGAGCTCAACCTACTTTTTCCGCCTCGACAGCGGCGATATGGAGCGCCTTGGGCTGCTGAGGGGCGCTTTGCTGGTTGTTGACCGCTCTAAAACGCCTGACTGCCTTCAGAGAAAACGCGTTATGCGCAAACCGGAAGGGCAAAATTCCAACGCGGGTCAAATCGTAATTATCCGTCACGAAGGAGAATTTCTTTGCCGCCTCCTGACAAAAAAAAACGGCAAAATCATTTTTACAAACGGAATATCTGACATTGTTCCCTCCGCTGATGCAATGGCAGATCAAATCGAAATTATCGGTACTGTGACCGCTTCTATCAATTTTTTTGATCATCCGCAAATTAATAATAATAATGAATTTAATGTTCAAAATGTAAGGTGTTCCGACAGCTGAGGGAATAAGTATTTTATGCAAATTTAATGTGATTGAGTGATATGAAGTAAGATTTCTATCTTCCAATGTAAATACTTATTCATTATCACTTGCCAGAAATATTATTTATTTGTTATACTCTAAACAGGGAGAAATATATGCCGCAAACAATGACCTTAGATGAGAAACTTGACATATCAATGAAAGCTTGTGCCTTATATCAAGCAGGAGATAAAAAAGGGTTTAGTCGTGTTTTACGGACAGCTCCATTACCTCCTTATTTGGCAAAAATCTATAAAGAAAAAATTGGCGTAGAGCAGCTTCTTAAAAGCGGATGGAATTTATCCGAAGCGGAGGCGGAATTTGGATCTGACTGGCTTACTCGATGATATTATTGAAGCCGCAACAGCGATTGATTATGGCAGAAAAGGTTTTGCTATCAGAGGCAAAGCAGAAGAAGGGCGCATCTCCTATGAGACTGGAATATCTTTGGCTTTAACAACTTTTAAAGATGCTCAATCGACAATTGACCCCCATACCATCATCCTTGTTGAATATACCTTCTTAAATCAAGAGTTCCAATTTTGCGAAAAAACCGATACGGACAGCATCAACAGTCTTTCTCAGGCAATACAAAGTTTTGATGATGCGTTTTTTGTGCTTAAAGTAGTTGAAGACAGTAATCTTTATAAAGCGGTAGACCATTCTTTCCCACATAATGAAAAATACCGTGAGAAAGGCTTCCCCAAGGACTCGTATCATATTGCCTGTAAGGCTCACAGAACAAGATTGAAAAATATTCTCCGTTCCCCCGGAATTGACACAATAGAAAAAACTCTGCTCAAACAGCGGTATGTAAATATGGCTACCGGGCAGAAAGGGTATTTGGAGAAGCAGAAGAAAGTATTATAATAAAAAAAATTAAAAGTACCTAAATATAACCTATTTATAAGGTATTCAAGTCTTAATAATAATTAATATTATAGCCAATGCGTAGAGTGAGTCATAAGTAGATAATTCAGAAAATATCCAGTAGTACCCCAGCCGAAGGTAGGTTGACAAGCCATATAAAAATTTGTTATTTGTATAGAGTGATTAAGTTAAATACGTTGACAATCCAGTAATTGAGTGGCTTGGTTATAGTGTGGTACTAGTAGATTGTAACAACTAAATATATACAAACAATATTTCATGTAGTATGATTAATAATAGAGGGGAGATACTACATGAAAAGAAAACGTATTAGGTTAACAGTAAAAGAACGAGCAGAGTTAGAACGGTTTTGCACAAAAGGTGTACACAGCGTTAAGCTAGTCAACCGTGCGAAAATTATTTTAGCGCTTGATCAGTCCGGAGGCAGAATACCAGCGAAACAAGTAGTTTTGGCAGAACATATTGGAGTATGCCGACAAACTGTAGTTGAAGCGAGAGATACTTTTCTGGAATTAAAAAGCGTGAAGTTATTTTTACAACGAAAGAAACGCGAAACACCGCCTGTACCTCCGAAGGTAACCGGTAAATTAGAAGCGCGCATTATAGCATTAGCCTGCAGTAAAGCTCCGGAAGGTTACGCACGATGGACATTACGCCTTCTAGCAGATAAATGTGTAGAACTTCAATACAGTGATACAATGTCACACAT
>JGI24694J35173_10001043_pt1 | contig 25895 bp, 23 predicted proteins | sample TergutCo191P1_FD_35173 | JGI IMG/M metagenome (IMG submission 35173) | reverse complement strand
AGCTTTTTTGTTTGCAATCTTTCGTAGAGTCGCATACTCTACGAAAGGTTTTGACGGTCGTTGTTTCTGCAAAAAGCAATCGACAAGATTTTGTAAAAAACCTCATTAAAACGCTATGTAAAAGTTAAAATTTTTGAATTACTCATGCCCAGAGCTTAGTACACGCACCAAGAAGACCTCGAGTCCTATGGTGCGTTTTTTGATTGGCGGTTATTTAATTTGCATTTTCGTGTATCTATATAGACCATGTGGCAAAGTCACGAATTATTTTCCCTGTCAAAAAAGTTCCCACTGACAATAACCCAAGAGGTTTTTCCATTCCTCACCATGAAAGATTGGCTTCTCCGCTCTGAACGAACTTGCCACCTTGCTATAGCAACTCTGTATACGGCATGTGCAAGCGACACCCAAAAGAAATGAGTGCCGCAAAGAGTAGTTGAAAATAAGAACGGTGGCATCTGGTCAGCGCACGGATTAAAACGGAATGAATGTTCTTTTGCTGCCTCGTTGCCAAAATCGGCAAGCGGCCCAAGAAGCTCAAGCCTTCTTCGGCAAAGACATATAGGACATAAGCTTGCTTGCATTAAAGCCTGTGTGGATGCCGGTGAACAAAAATGCCAACCAAGCCGTCAGACCGTGCATCGCGCGGGCATAATGCGAGGCGTCCAGACCCTGATTGCCCCATATTGCACCGGTTACAACTGCAATGACCATGGTCACAAGCATCAAACACATAACGATGTATTGAATTTTTGTTACTGTAGGTACACTGAAAAAACTGCCCACCGCCAATATCTGCCTGTAATTGATGACTATGTGCACGACAATGAGGATAGCAATGGCCCATCCGGCAAACATATGAAGCTCCCTATAAAAAGACCATTCAGGAAACGCGCCCCCGCCCCAGCGGATAACTCGTATTATGCTGGGAGAAACCAGCGCTACAAGCAGCGAAATAAGCATAAGCACATCAACAATGATATGCACAACCTTGCTTGAGGCCTTCTTTTCGACCTTCCCTTTCACCCCCAAATCGGCGCTGCGGTTTCTATACTCAGTGTGCAAAAGTCGCTCAGCCAAATGGCTTAGCGGCTTATCGTAGTGTTTTGCATAAACAGCTTTAATCTCTGGATTTTCATGGCTGGTGCGCAAAGACAGAGAGCTGTCTCTTTGATAAAGCGATTTTATTCGGGCTTCGCGCACCTTATCCAAATCCGTATCCAAAGCCTTTGGCTGACCTCCGCCTCCAATACAGCCGCCCCGGCAGCACATTACCTCGAGAAAATCAAACTCACACTTGCCCGAGTCCATATCTTCCAAAACGCGCCTTGCATTTTCCAGCCCGTGTACAACAGCAAGACGCACCGTAACACCGCCCATATTGACTGTCGCACTCCGGATGCCATCCATACCGCGCACGGGCTGAAGGTTAAAAAACGCTTCCCCGGGCTTCTCTCCCATTATCATGAAGTAGGCAGTCCTTGCCGCTGCCTCCATAACGCCGCCCGTATTGCCAAAAATCACGCCGGCTCCGGAAGCCGCGCCCATTATTTTATCGTATTCCTCCCCCATAAGCGAATTGAAATCAATGTCTTTCTCTCTTAGCCACAATGCCAGCTCACGAGTAGTTATAACATGATCCATGTCCCGCAGCTCAGCAATACCAAGCTCAAGCCCCGCATCGCACATTTCCTCTCGGCGGATTTCAAATTTTTTGGACGTGCATGGGGTGACGGCGACATTGACTATTTGCGCAGGGTTTATACCCTGGGCTTTAGCAAAATATGTTTTCACCGTAGGGCCCTGCATGCCTATGGGGCTTTTGGCTGAAGAAATATGCGGTATCTTATCGGGAAAAAAAGTTTCGGTAAACTTAACCCACGAGGGGCAGCAGCTGGTAAACTGGGGCAGCGGCTTAGTATGGTTTTTAATTCTATCCACCAATTCCGAGGCTTCCTCCATTATGGTCAGGTCAGCCGAGAAGTTGGTGTCAAGCACATAGTCGGCGCCAAGTGCGCGCAAGGCAGCCACAAGTTTGCCTTCGACGAATGTCCCGGGCGCCAGGCCAAACTCTTCCCCCAGGCCTACGCGTACAGATGGAGATGTGTTAAAAATAACGACTTTATCCGGACTTTCTATAGCCTTTTGAACTTCTTGGTACTCATACTTCTCAGTTATAGAACCAGTGGGGCACATATTTGAACATTGACCGCAATGTACGCAAATCGCCTTTCCGCCTGTGCTGGAAAGGTCGTACATTTTGCCTACTGCGATATCATTTTCGCAGACCTGCCGGCAAGTGCCGCATTTTGTGCATAGCTTCTCTATGCGCATAATAGATGGATTGTCTTCTTCAATTGGTATACGGATGCTTGCAAACTTGTGAGTACTCATAAAATCCTCCTTCTGCACCATTATGATAGGTACCCGAAACTGAAACCATACCTCTATATAATAGTTAACTAAATTGGATTAATTTTGTCAATAATAAAATTACGCCCCCCCTGCTAAACCGCCCCTCTGCCTTCGCATTTTCGACCAAGATGACGATGCCGTCTTTTTAGTGGCGGTATAGCACTGATTGCTACCCCGTTATTACCCTCTGCGGCGCAAAGCCCACAAAGTCCGCAGACACCAGCTCGTAGTTTATCCCACCCGCTTCCCCGCGAGTGGCATAGCTATGCGCATGGCTGTGCAGATGCCCATACCAGCAGCCCTTGACCCCGAACTCGTTCATAACCGAAATGATATCATGGCAAACGACGCTCCGGAACCTGGGCGGATAATGGAAAAAACACAGCTTCACATCCGCATCGCCGGCAGCCGCAAGAGAAGCCCGCAGCCTCCCCGCCTCGCGCGCCATGATTTTTCTGTTATGTTCTACATCCGCCTCATCCTCCGCAACCCAGCCCCTGGTGCCGCAAATCGCCGCACCCTCGTAAAAGAAGCAGTTATTGTTGAGGATTTCGATATTCTCAATCCCATTCTTGGCAAAAAACGCCCTCATCTTGGATACGGTATCCCACCAGTAATCATGGTTGCCCTTTAAGATTATCTTCTTCCCCGGCAGCTCGCTGATGAACTTAAAGTCAGGGAGGCTCTCCTCAAACGATATCCCCCATGAAGTATCGCCGCATAAAACGCACACATCCTCAGTGCCAAGCTGCGAAAACCCCTCTTTTATCTTCTCGACATAGTTAGACCAGCCGCCGCCAAAAACATCCATAGGCTTGTCTGTCCCAAAGGACAGGTGCAGGTCTCCAATTGCATACAACGCCATTTTACACCCTTCTTTTATGCCTATTCAGGGCACCGCAAACTCAGAACCTGTGAAATATTTCCGCTATTACAGGCTCTTATGGATGCAGCTCCCTGTTTTCGAAGCTTCCTTGCCGTTTATCAAAATGCGTTTTCTATGTGAATTATCTCCGGCTCAGCAATATCGTCCGGGGCATAAATCTCAATCACGTCAAATCGCGGCTGGAGCTTTGTGCTATTGCCTGCAAGCCAAACATTCGCCGTAGCCTTTAGCTTGCTCTGCTTATCCTTCCCAACTGACTCCCTCGCATGGGCAAACTCCGCATTCTTCCTGAGCTTGACCTCGACAAAAATAATGTATTCGACGTCCTTCACGATTAAATCGATTTCACCAAAGCGAGAACGGAATCCCTCGGCTACGGTGGCATAATTCTTTTTTTTCAAATACTCAAGCGCAAGCCTCTCGCCCTGATTCCCCCTGCGCTTCGCATCAATCTGCTTACCGCCCTTTTCGCCATCCGTCATTTTCTTCAAAAATGTTGTGCGGTGTATCTCAGAAGGGCCATGCTCGCACAGTCGCTCATAATGCAGTTTCGTGCCATATCCCTTATGCCTCTCGAACGCATACTGCGGATACTTGACGGCCATCTCCGTCATATGCCTGTCCCTGCTCACCTTTGCAAGGATTGAAGCGGCGGCAATTGAGGCGGATTTTCCATCGCCGCCGACAATGCACCTGCTCCGGCAATTGACACCGGGGTCGCGGTTTCCGTCAATAAGCGCAATCCCCGGTTTAAGCGTCAGTGCGTCGACGGCGCGGTTCATCGCCAAAAAAGTGGCTTTCAAAACATTGACCTCATCAACCTCGGCATGGTCGGCGACGCCAATTCCATAGTCAGAGGCGACGCCCAAAATCTCGTCAAAAAGCCTCTCTCGGGTCTTTTCCGACAGTTTCTTCGAATCTCCCAGCTCCCGGATATCCACCCCAAGGGGCAAAATCACAGCAGCAGCGTACACGGGTCCGGCAAGCGGCCCCCTCCCTGCCTCATCAATCCCGCAGATGAGTTCATAGCCATCTGCGGCAAGCTCCTTTTCAATTGCCCAAATATCCAATCAAGCACCTCTCCGTCGGCAGCTCACGTGGCATCCCGAATTTCCAGAGTGACCCTTCCCAGCTTCCCGCCGCGAAATTCGTCCAGCAGCACGGCGGCCATGCGCCCCAAATCCAGCTCACCTCCGGACATGAGGAACCCTCGCTTCTTCGCCGCTGCCTCAAGCAGCTCAAACCCGCCCGAGCCTGCCGCTTCATCGATTTTATACCGCTCGAATATGCGCTGGGGGTAAAATTTCTTTAGACGAAACATGAGGTTTGCGCCCAGCGTCTCCAAATCCATAATCTGGTCGCGTATAGCGCCCGTAAAAGCAAGGTTCTCAGCAACAGTCTGGTCTTCAAACCTAGGCCAAAGCACACCGGGGGTGTCCAAAAGCTCGAAGCCTTTGTCAATCTTTATCCATTGCTTGCCCCGCGTTACACCCGGCCTGTCCGACGCATCCGCCGCCTTGCGCTTTGCAACCCTGTTGATAAATGACGATTTCCCGACATTTGGGATTCCCACGACCATTGCCCTAATAACCCTGCCCGTTTGCCCTTTTGCATTGTAGCGGGCAATCTTTTCAGCCAAAAGCGAGCGCACTGCGGGCGAAAAGCCGCCGACGCCCTTCCCGCTTTTGCTGTCGGTTTCCAAAACAGCCGCCCCATCGTCCCTAAACTTGGCGACCCAGTGCTTGGTCGCCCCCGGGTCGGCCTGGTCTGTCCTATTTAAGATGACCAGCCGCGGCTTTCCGGCAGTCATGCCGTCAAGGTCGGGATTGCGGCTGGAATACGGAATCCGGGCATCAATGACTTCGCAGACCGCATCGATGAGCTTGATGTTGGACTCAATCATCCTGCGGGCCTTAGTCATATGCCCCGGGAACCACTGTATGTTCATATCCTCGCGCAAGACACTACCCCCTCATCGCACCACACCCATGCGTCCCCAGTCGCGGGGCCTGAATTCATCCGCTCCGGGAATAGCAATAAAGTGCACCCTGCCTAATATAAAGCGCGTGTCGACCATCCCCACCTGAGGGTCGCGGCTATCCGTCGAGCTGTTCCTGTTGTCGCCCAAGACAAACACGTACCCATAAGGAACCATGACTGGCCCTTGAAACCTATGCCTGTTGTAAGTGGTTGGCTCCAGAATATATGGCTCGTAGATGACGGCGCCATCTACGAAAACCTCTCCGGTCTCAAAGTTGATGTCTATAGACTGGCCTGCCACTGCGATGACCCGCTTGACAAGCGGAGTCCCGCCGAATGTTTCAGCCGGCGAGTGGAAAACAACTATGTCGCCGTTGCTGGGTGCGTAGAACAGGTTTGACATTATGACTCGGTCGCGGTCGTGAAGGGTGCTCAACATGGAATTGCCGTCAACGCCTATAGTCCTGCCCACAAATACAAACAAGAATATGCCGCATATGACTGCTGCAACTACACATTGCAGCCAGTCGTAAAGCTCCATTCTCGCACTGGTTTCCTCTTCTTCCTGCTCAAAGCCGCCATCAAAATCAAACTCCGCCCCCTCATCATCAAGGTGGAAGGTGCCTTTTTCGTTTTCGGCGCTTAGATCCTGCTTCTCATTTTCGTCCATCCAGATGCTCCTTAAAAAAGTGACTTAACATATTATACACAAAAACTGAATTAAAAAAAGGGGTTTGCACCCCTTTTTTTTACAACAGCAGCTATATTCTCTCTTTGACCTTCGCCCTTTTGCCGACTCTGTCCCTAAGATAATAGAGCTTCGCTCTCCTAACTTTGCCGCGCCTTACGGTCTCAACCGAGACTATCGACGGCGAGTGGACGGGGAACACCTTTTCACATCCGACATTGTACGATATCCTTCTGACAGTAATCGTTTGGTTGATGCCGCCGTGTTTTTTTGCAATAATCGTCCCTTCAAAGGCCTGATTCCTCTCACGATTGCCTTCCGTGACGCGCACGGTAACCCTAACAGTATCTCCAACGTTCATGGTCGGCAGTTCTGGTTTCAAATACTTGTCGCTAAGTGCTTTGACTAAATCCATCGCTGATTTCCTCCCTTCGCTCAGATGTTCGTACCGCTCATCGGCGGCAGCGGACCATCTTTCATTATAAGTACAAGCGATTCTTTCAAATACGCCAAGAAATGTTACCACATTCACAAGGCAAATGCAAGTATTTTTTCAAAGCTTCGGCAGATGCAGCATTTGACAGCCCCCCGCTGCTGGGGTATATTATTGCAAATAGGGAAACAAGATGGTTTATGGTCATGCTTTTAAATTGACCAGAATTGGAGAGCTTGGTAATGAGTAAAAAAATGGGCGGAACGGTGAGCCCGACAGAGATAACGGCACTCAGGGAAAAGCTTGGGATGTCACAAAGCCTATTTGCGATGGTGATAGGGGTGTCTAAGAAAACTGTAAAGTCGTGGGAAATGGGCACTGACAAACCCGATGACGCAGCAATAAGGCTTATAACAATTATGCAAAATGACCCTGAGTTTTCGGAAAAATACGAGCAGGCAAAAAAGGGCTTGAAGTAAAAGCGGGGTAGCGGCTACAAACCACAGGGCGCCCTGTAACCTCCAAAGGACAGCGCCGACGGCTTTACAAATTTTTTATAAACTGTGGCGCACAAGTCTTGTTATTTGTGTTATACTTGCATTTATGGCAATACAAGACAAACAAGCGTTGCGGAGGGAAATGATTTGAGAGGTTTGAGCCGGGCTATAGATAAATTCTGCCAGAAACACAGGCGGTTTGGCATTCCCAGACTTATGATTTACATAGTTATAATCTCAGCAGTTGTGTTTATCTTTGGGAACGACCTAATTCATAGGTTGCAATTCCACCCTCCGCTCATACTAAGGAGCGGCGAAATCTGGCGGATTGTCACATGGGTGTTCACACCATCGGCGCCCGGCACGAACATCATCTTTATGGCAATTACTTTGTATTTTTATTATTTTATCGGCAGCACCCTAGAGCGGGAGTGGGGCACGCCTAAGTTCACGATTTACTACCTGTTCGGCGTCGTCCTTCACATAATCTATGGATTTGTGATGTGGCTTGTAATCGGGAGGGTGATTCTGATTGCGCCAATTTACCTCAACCTATCCATGTTTTTCGCATTTGCCGTGTTATTTCCCGACCACGTAGTGAGGCTGTTTTTTATCATCCCTATAAAGATTAAATGGCTGGCGCTGCTCAATGCGGCGTTCTTCCTATATTCAATAATCAACGAAATCATGAACGGCAGGATTTTTATCGCCATACTCCCCGTCGTCGCCCTGCTCAATTTCTTCATCGTGTGCTGGAGCGAGGCCTTGTCGCACCTGCGCCCCTTAAGAAATCGCGCCTCACCGCAAACGATTAACTTTAAGCGGGCCGCAAAAAAGGCAAGGCGCAACCCTGACAAGCTTTACCGACACAAATGCGCAGTCTGCGGGAAGACCGACGTCGAATTTCCCGACATGGAGTTTAGATATTGTTCGCGTTGCAACGGTTATCACTGCTTTTGCTTAGACCACATCAACAACCATGTGCATTTTCATTAAGAGCCACAATAACAACTAACCGGATTGCATACAATCCGGTTAGCGCAATTATCATGTCAATTGAACCTTTTGTTCTTATTTTTGCGTGCGGCTTCGGACTTCTTCCGGCGTTTGACACTAGGACTCTGATAGTATTCCTTCTTCCTCAGATCCGATAGGACACCAGACTTCGCACAGTTACGCTTAAATCTTTTTAAGGCGCTGTCTAAAGATTCGTTATCTTTGACATGGACTTCCGACACATTTTTCCCTCCCTCCAACACGCACCGAGGGTGCGTTTAAGGGCCACTCAGCGGGCACTCAGTTTTAGCTTTTGCATAAACATTATAATGTTGTAGCAGCCAGTTGTCAACAACAATTTGATTCTAAATTTTCGGACTTCGGAACCTGCCCATAATACACTTCACATTAGATAGCTGCTGCCGGTCGGTTTGCTGTGTTTTTTTGCGTAAGTAGGGCGACAGGACCCGTACTAGCGAAAAAACACAGTAAATTGACCGGCAGCAGAGAATGGTTTGCATTAGGAAGCTGCGATCGAATTACATGTTCATCGCTTCCACGCGGTTTCTGCCATTTTGCTTCGCAGAATAGAGCGCTTCGTCAAGCACCTTGCAAAAATCATCTACGATGCTTTCGAGGCTTGGAAAAACAGTAGATACACCGATGCTTGCTGTAACATACGTATTTTCCTTACCTATGGGTATTGGCGTCGCTGCGATAGTCATTCTTATCTTCTCTGCGACGGCTTTTGCACCTTCCTGAGGCGTTTCCGGCAATATCACGGCAAACTCTTCCCCGCCCCAACGAAACACACGGTCATCCCCGCGATTAACGCTATCCTTCAAAACACCTGCGGTGGTCTTTAAACACAAATCTCCGCAAAGATGCCCATACTTGTCATTATATAACTTAAAAAAATCAATATCCAGCATCAGCAGGCTGAGGCAGGTCTTTTTACGTATCGCCCTGCTCCACTCTGCTTTTAGCTGCTGCTCGTAATAGCGCCTATTGTTGATTTCTGTCAGGCCGTCAGTCAAGCTAAACCTCTCAATAGTCCGCATTTGATTAATCAAGCGCAAATGCAAGCCAACGCGCAAAGTAACAATAGCTGCTGCAAAGGGCTTTCTAATGAAATCAACAGCTCCCAAGCTAAGCCCCATTTCCTCAGATTCGACAGAATCGCTGCCGGTTACTAAAATGATGGGGATATCCCTTGTTCTTGACGACTCTTTAAGCGCTATTAGCACATCAAAACCCGACATATTCGGCATGACAATGTCCAGCAGAATCAGGTCTATATCATATTTCCTTGCCAGCGCGATCCCCGACTTGCCATCTTTGGCTAGTTTCACTTCGTACCTAGGCAACAAAATCTGGCTCAGAGCGTGAATTATCGTCGGCTCGTCATCTATAATCAAAATAGTTTGTTTTTGTATACTTTCATCCATACTAAAGTTCACCCCCTTCTTGATTCCAACAATCCGCTCAAGGTCTTTGCTGCCGATGGAAAATCACATTCCTCAATCTGTTCGACTAATAAATCTGTTCCTGGAATCGCAGCAAGCTCATCAACCATATTCAAACATGCGGCATCGTTAGAATCCAACATTGCAACGAGCCTGCTGAGCAGAGACTCAACGCTGTCATTGTCTAAATCCATTTGCGTTGCGAGAGCGGGAGCTTTCCGAGCAGCGTCTATGCCTTCCAGCACGCGGATAAGCTCTTTGCTGACCGCTTGCAATTGGTTTTCCGATGGTTTTTTACCAACGCTCAGCAAGTCCTCCATTTCGCCTGCCAGTCTCATAAGCTCATTTTCGCTTATAAGCCCCGCATGAGCTTTGAGGTTGTGGAATAAGCGATGGGCTTTTTCGATGTCGCCCGAACTCAAAGCTTGGCTTATTTCTTGAAACACATTCCTTCTCGATTTAAGAAACTCCGAGCGCAGCTTATCTTGTACGTCCGAACTGCTTTGATAGTTTTCTATATCTGCGGCCGCAAGAGATTTTATTGACGCCAAGACTTCCGGCGACTGTTTGTCTCGGATGAACTTGGTCAAAATAGCGTCTAGGTACATTGTCTGAATCGGTTTTGAAATAAAATCGTCAAAGCCGGCTGCTATATATTCCTCTGCTTGCCCGATTAGAGCATTGGCCGTCAAAACCACGATAGGTGCAGTATAACCCTGATCCCGCAACATGCGCATAGCGTCAGTCCCTGTAAGTTCCGGCATTAGGTGGTCCATAAACACGATGTCATACACATTGCCTTGATTAATAAGCTCAATTGCCGCATGCCCACTGTCGCAGGTATCAATTTGCAGACCATAAAACGAAAGCAGGCCCTGCGCAACATACAAATTGGCTTCTAAATCATCCACTACAAGAACCTTGCCATATGGCATCAATTCCGGCGCAAATTTGAACTTTTTTACAGCAGACCATTCGCTTAATTTAAGGTTCTGAAGGTTAAACGCTTCTTCCGCACCCAGCACATCATCCCCAGATACTCTATGAGGAATGCGAACAGTTATGTGCGTTCCTTTGCCTATGTCGCTTTCAACGTTGATGCTGCCACCCATCATTTCAAGCAAGCTGGACACTATTGGGATGCCTAACCCCGTTCCGCTCACGGATGGGCTTTCTTTCTCATGGAAACGCAGGTAGTCCATCCCGCTGCTAAGCGCCTCTATCTGATTTTTGCTCATTCCCAATCCGGTATCCCTAACAGAGATAATAAGCGATTTAATGCCTTCTTGCACCGGTTCGCAACTCAGGGACAACGTCACGGAGCCAGACATTGTGTATTTAACCGCATTAGACAGCAGGTTGCTCATGATTTGCCTGACGCGCAGCGGGTCGCCCATCAGGTGGGTAGGCAAATTTTCATCCACTTGCATACGGAATGAGATATTTTTTTGAGCTAGGTTCTCCATATGCAGCTGCATCTCTTCGACAACCATACCTGCGACACTGTACTCCACTTCTGCTACAAACACTTTGCCCGAATCTATTTTTGAAAAGTCAAGTAGGTCATTTACAATACCAAGGAGCAACTTCGCAGAATCGTAAATTTTTGAAAATGCCTCTTCCGCATAATCCGGCATTTCCGGGTTGTGCAGTTGGATTTCGGAAATGCCCAGGACCGATGCGATAGGCGTGCGGATTTCATGGCTCATCCTTGCCAAGAATCGCGTTTTTGCCCTATTGCTTTCTTCCGCATGCTCCATGGCCACTTTCCTGCTGTTTATGCGGTACAGCGCAAACGAAAGAATCAGCAGGCATATGAGCAAAACCGCCGTGCCAATAAGCCACGGCCTCTGAGCCCTGAGCTCCCTCACAGTAAAGTCAAAAGTCCTCCCCATCCAATAGTTCGTAATGACCCCGATGTCAACAACAGAAAGGGCTTTGTCAATAATGGATACGAGCAATGGCATGTTCTCGCTAATGGCAAATGATAAATAATAGCTCTCGTCAAAGATTAGGTTTGTTCTGAATTCGGTACGCTCGAGGAGGTGCGTCGCCCGCAAGAGCCCGCGCAGGCTGGTAAAGGCCAAATCTATATCGCCCGCTTCCAAGGCATCCAGAACGTCATCCTGATTGTTAAATCGCACGGTGCTTATGTGATTTGGGAACATGGTGTGGAACATAGTGTCAAAAATGCCATATCCAATCAGGCCCACGCGCATGTATAGCACCTCATTTACACCGATAATAGGCGTTCCAACGCGAGACAAAAGGGTGTAGCTGTCTGAGAAAAAGCCATCGGACAGCAAAAAGCTTTCGTCGCCCATTGTCTCTAAGCGAAAGGCCCCAGTAGCTAAATAAACCTCGCCGTTGCGCAACAGCTGATGTATCCCGTTGAGATTGCTGACATCCGGGCGGACAATTTCAAATCTAATACCTGTAATAGACTCTATTTGCCTTAAAATATCATGGGCAATGCCCTGAAATTCCCGCTCCCATTCACTATAAAAGCTAATAGGGTAGCTAAAACCGTGAGCCGCTATGGGGATGACGGGGTTGTTTGCAATAAATTCCCGCCCCTGCTCGGTGAGCAGCAACGACATCCTATGCCGGTTGACATCCTCCTTGCCCTCAGCATAAAGCTGTGCCAAAATGCTCATCCCACCACTATCCAATATTTTTTGGACGGCGTCTACAATGGGGATAAGTTCGGGATTTAGCGCCGAAAAAGACGCATACCCAAACACAAATGGGTAAAAGGGCTCCACCCGAAAACCAGGAAAGGCAATTGAAACAGTTAATACTCCGTCGCTGATATATGCGTCCGCCTCGCCTCGCAAAAGAAGTTCGGCGGCTTCTTCGGGGGTGTCCATGTGGGTATACTCAAAATTTCTGAGCGCTCCGTTGTCCCTAAGGACATTATGAAGGGCAGAACCCCTCGAAAATAATATATGCAAATCGCGCTCCTGCTCAATTTCTGAAAATGGGCGGCTGCCGGGCACGCGCGCAATAGCAACCGAGCGCTTGGAGATAGGGTCAGTCATCGCAAATCTCGCCTCCAGCACAGGTATGCGCGGGAACTGCCCCGTAAAGTGAACTGTGCCATTGTCGAAGCTATCCAGCAAATCGGTTATAGTTTCATAAATAACTGGAATAAATGGAATGCCGAACAATTCGGCGACCCATTCGCTCATCCTTGCGGAAAAACCGACAATTCCCCCATCCCTCGTATAAACCGCTTCATCGTTTTGAACCATGCCATACATAAAATACCCATAGCGCTCCCGGAGTTGCCCGATGGCCTGTATCTGAGCCTCAGTTATACCGGGGATATCGCGATAAGAGTCAAACCATATGCCTTGCTCGTGCCGCTCCGCACATCCAGAAAACAAAAAAACAGCGCCCAGTAAAATAGCGGCCGACAAAACAATTAAAAATATACGCTTCATAAGAAAGGATTCCTCCAAAGCACGCAACGTACGCAAATTATACAATGGAAAAGGTTCCGTTGTCAAATCCAAGATTACGATTTTACACAATAAGATTACGATTTTACAATTTATAAGGACAAATACCCACTGGTTATTTTGCACAAATTTTGCGCAAAATTGGAATAGGATGCCGCAAATGAGCAGCACCCTATCCAAACAAGTCCTTGTGCGATATGCGCATCTCTGCGCCAAAATCAAGGCGTTTTTATTACCAATCTATTGTATTTCCCCATCAGCCGGCGCATCCGTAGCAGCGCTGGGAGCTTCAGCATCGGGTGCAGCAAGCTCCGTGCCTAAAAATTCGGGTATTGACATCCCCGCCATTTTAAACATTTCGTTCAGCGGAGGAATCGAGCGCATCATTCCCGAAAGGAAATTCGAAGTCGTCGGTGAGCCGCCATCGCCGCTCATGGAATCCCAAACGGTAATCTTGTCGATTTGCAGGTTCTTAATAGCCTCGACTTGAATCTTCACAAGCTCCTCAATCTTGTCGGTCAGCATGAGCTGAACGGCGGCTTGCGGGTCGCCTCCGGCAGCCTCTACGACCTTTCCAAAACCGGCAGCCTGCTTTTCGAGAATCTCCTGCATACCGCGGGCCTGAGCCTCCATGCGGGCATAGATAGCGTCCGCCTCACCCTTGGCCCGGCGCCTAGCTTGCTCTGCATCCGCCTCGGCCTCGAGTTCAAGTCGCTCCTTGGCAATACGAGCTTTAACGATGATATCAGCTTGGCCAGTGGCCTCGTCGCGCTCAGCCCTGGCTTTCTCCGCAGCTTGCTGCGCCGCATATGCCTCCTCAAGGGCGCGCGCCTCAGCAGTCCTCTCTGCGGCAGTGGCGCGGCGCAAGGCTTCAGCCTCCTGCTCGCGTCGTGTCGCATCGGATTGAGAGATGAGCGCTTTGGAGCGGTTTTCACCTTCCACCGCAGACGCATCAGACTCAGCTACAGAGATACGCTGGGTCGAGAGTGCCTTTGAAGCACCTATAGACCCGTCGCGGTTTTTCTCGGCGACGCTCTGCTTCGCATCATTTATAGCCTTAGCGGCAGCCTCCTTACCAAGAGCCTCAATGTAGCCTGATTCATCAGTTATGTCTGTAACGTTGACGTTTATCAGGCGCAAACCGATTTTTTTGAGCTCTGTCTCAACATTGTGCGATACAGCCTCAAGGAATTTGTCGCGATCGGTGTTGATTTCCTCAATAGCCATAGTTGCGATAACAAGCCTGAGCTGCCCGAAGAGGATGTCCCTTGCAAGCTCTTGAATTTCAGAGGTCCTAAGCCCAAGCAGGCGTTCGGCGGCATTTTGCATAACTCCGGCTTCTGTCGAAATGCCGACAGTGAAACGTGACGGCACGTCAACGCGGATATTTTGCTGCGACAACGCATTTGTCAAATCAACGTTAATCGTCATAGGCGTGAGGTCTAGATATTGGAATGACTGTATAATCGGCCAGATAAATGCCGCTCCGCCATGTATGCATTTTGCCGACCGCGCACTTCCGTCGGGGTTGGAGCCAACTTTACCGTAGATTATCAAAACCTTGTCGGATGGGCACTTGCGGTAGCGCGAGAGAACTAGCAGCAATAGTGTAAACAAAAATACTATTACCACAATTGCGAGTATCAGGGTGGTTAGGTTTTCAGGCATCATAATGTTCATTCTCCTTTTATTTTATTGTTAATTTTTAATTTTGCTCAGTGATTGGGCGCACGAGAAGGCAGTCATTATCTATAACGCCAATGACTTCTACCTTCGTTTTCGGGCTGAGCGCAGTCTCATTGTCTGTCACGGCATCAAGCTCGACAAACCGTTCCTGCAAAAGCAGCATCACCTTGCCAGCCTTTGTGCGCGATGGCGGTATCGTGATATAGACCTCGCCCGGCTGCGACAAGGCATTGTTTATATTCAGATTGCCGCTATCTTGCATCCTGAGCGCAAGTCTTATGACAAAAGAGGCGAGCATCAAGGCCGCCGCCCCCGCAAGGAGGGCAATTTGTATCGACCAGAGAGTCGGAATCCCAGCAGACAGCGCAGCCAAACCGGCCCAACCCCCTAGGGCAAAAAAAGCGACTATCCCACGTACCGTAAATACCCTGAAAATGCTTGCATTCCCATAGCTTCCGGCTGCATTTGCAGGGCTATCTGGAGAGTCGGCTCCTACATCGCTGTCCGGCAAACCAAACCCGAAACCGAAAATCATAAGCAATAGCTGCAAAAGCATGACTACTGTCATCGGCATCGCCGCCGTCGCCATTATTTGACCGACAATACCAAGCTCCAGCCACCATTGCACAAACCATTCCATGACCTCACCTACTTTCTATAATTAGCATAATTTCAGTTGCTATTGTTTCGCACTCTTTCTGGAAAACCACGGCCTGTTTACAGGCTTCGCCTGCTCCTCGCGCCGCCCGCCCCCGCTTTCACCATCGGGGTCGATGATGATGCGCTCAACGCTGCTCACATCCCATTCACGGAGCGTTTGAGCAATCGTTTTTCGCATTTCTGCAGGCTCCTTTTCCTCAGCAGACTCATCCGCACCCTCCGCAATGGACTCCGCAGCCGCTGCAACCTCCACTTCCTCTGACGCCTCGGCTTTGGGCTCGACAGCTTGCTCGATTGGATTTTCAAGCTCGTGCAAAATCTGCTTCATCATTGATTCCGTCCTACGCTTGACATCGGTACAAACACAAGCATACATCATAAGTGAAAGAGCTTTCCTTATCCTAAGCCGGGCATCTGGCGAAGTGCCAACATAATCTTTGAGCACATCTTCCACGACCGCCTCAACGCCGCTCGCCTGCCCCATCATACCTAAAGCCTCGCAAAGATAATTAAAAAGCTCACTTTCCTTAATCGCATTCTCTCCGTTGCCGTCTCCCCCACCGCTCACAAAACTCATCAAAAGTGCGATATGCTCAAGTTTTATGCACTCCTTCAAAGCATTGATAATGAGAATCCTGGCAATATGAACCTCCTCATATCTCTTCCCCTTAGGGTGCGCCACCCAACCACGCTTGACCCAGTTCTGTATGGTCGAGCCTTCCAGCCCGGTCACAGCGCAAACCTGCGAAAGGCTAAGCCCGCCTGTAGCCTCAAGAAGCATTTGAATCTTCGAAAACCCCTTTTCTCCGGACTCTATGTACGCCTCGATTCCGGGCAAAAGCTTTTCTTTCGTATCCGTCACAGTTTTCATCCTCTCTAATCGTCAAAAATCAGGTTCAAAAAGCCACCGTTTAGTGGTTTTGTAAATTGTATCACGAGTTCGCACGAACGTCAATAGGAAATAAAAACCCCGCCCGAAAAATATTTTTCAGGCGGCGTGTCTATTGCGCTTAGCAACCTAATTGCTGCTTAGCTACTTAATTTCGACTTCAGCACCAGCGGCGGCAAGCTTGTCTTTAATTTCATTCGCCTCATCCTTGTTGACGCCTTCCTTAATCTTGGCGGGAACACCCTCAACAAGAGCTTTCGCCTCAGCGAGGCCAAGACCCGTGATTGCGCGCACTTCCTTGATGACCTTGACCTTCTCTGCGCCAAAGCTGGTCATAACGACATCAAAATCAGACTTCTCTTCAGCCGCACCGCCGCCAGCCGGAGCTGCACCAGCTGCCGGGGCCGCCATCGCAGCGGCAGAAACGCCGAACACTTCTTCGAGCTCGTGGACAAGGTCCGAAAGCTCGATAACAGTAAGAGCCTTAATCTCTTCAATCAAGGCAGTAATTTTTTCACTAGCCATTATAAATTCCTCCACTTAAATAAATGTTGTTTTATATGATTGTTGCTACTCAGCAGGGGCTTCCGCAGGCGCCTCCGGAGCTGGAGCTTCTGCTGCGACTTCTGCAGGAGCCTCGGCAGTGGCGTCAGCAGGCGCATCGGCAGACGCTCCACCCTTCTCGGCCGCAGCCTTAAGCACTACGGCAAGGCTCGCAATCGGCGCGAGCATCGTTCCGAGCAGCTGCGCTTGAAGCACCGGCAGCGCTGGAATGCTTGCAAGAGCGTTGACCTCGTCCGCAGACAGCACCTTGCCATCCATAAACCCGGCTTTAATCTCGAAATAGTCGTTGAATTTGTCAGAATATTCCTTGATTATCCTGGCAGGGGCAATGGGGTCTTCGTTGCTGACGGCAAGCGACGTCGTGCCGTTGAGGATAGAGTCAAGTTCGTCAAACCCTACGTTCTTGATAGCAAACCTCATCAGGGTATTCTTAATTACAGAATATTCAACATTCGCTTCGCGCAGTTTCACGCGCATCTCCGTGTCCTCATTAACCGAGATGCCGGAGAAGTTGACAAAAACTCCCGATTGGCTTTTCAGCTTCCCTGTGAGCTCTTCAACGATTTTCTTCTTAGCTTCGAGTACACTTTTACTTGGCATAAATTCTTTTCACCTCACAATATAGTAATCTCAGCGTCCAAAACAAATGTTGTCCCCCATCCAAAAAGACAGGGGACAACAGCCAACTCAAATCAGGGCCATCCTCGGCAGGATTTACAGCCTGGCGAAAAGCCAGCCACCTACTGTCTTTGGAGCGCAAAAGCATGTTATCAGACGCAGGTGGATTTGTCAACTAAAAAATCGAATAAGCGGCAATAATCCCAACGAATACCATCGAAACTGTTGAAACGAGCTTGAACAAGATGTTAATCGCAGGGCCAGCCGTATCCTTAAATGGGTCGCCAACAGTGTCTCCGATGACAGAAGCCTTGTGGTTTTCGGAACCCTTGCCTCCATACATTCCGCTCTCGATGTACTTCTTGGCATTATCCCAAGCTCCGCCGGCATTTGACATAAACACCGCAACGCAGAAGCCAATGACGGTAGCGCTGCCAATCAGCCCAACAACAGCCTCAAGCCCAAAGATGAGCCCTGTAGCAATCGGCACGGCGACCCCAAGGACAGTAGGTGCCACCATCTCGCGAAGGGCGCTGCTGGTGCAAAGGGCGACGCACCTCTCATAGTCAGCTTCCCCCGTACCCTCCATAAGCCCCGGGATCTCCTTAAACTGGCGCCTCACCTCTTGGACAATGCTGCCGGCAGAACGCTGAACGGCGGACATAGTCATAGCAGCAAAAACGAAAACCAGCATGCCTCCGATAAACATGCCTATGAGCAGGGACGGATTTCTGATGCTAAGGTAAAGCTCTCCGTAAATATGGTCGTGGGCAAGGTTTATAAACGAAACAAGCAACGCAAGCGAAGTCAGTGCGGCGCTGCCGATTGCAAAGCCCTTGCCCGTCGCCGCAGTTGTGTTGCCCAAAGAGTCCAGGGCGTCTGTACGGTCGCGGACTTCGTCCCCGAGCTCAGCCATTTGAGCAATGCCGCCCGCATTGTCCGCCACAGGCCCATAAGCATCGCAAGCTAGGGTCAGGCCCAGAGTTGAAAGCATTCCAACGGCGGCGACGCCAACACCGAACAAGCCGCGCGCAAAGGTTTCTTCCGTTGCGCCATAACCCAAAACTCCGCCCGCAACAAGAAAGCTGACGATAACAGCTCCGGAAACTATGAGGATTGGGGCGATTGTAGATTTCATCCCCAAGGCTATACCGGCGATAATTATTGTAGCGCTTCCGGTCTCAGAGGCCTCGGCAAGCTTTTTTGTGGGCGTATAGTGCGTAGAAGTGAAATACTCGGTAAAATACGCAATCAAGCAACCCGCAATCAGGCCGACGATAATCGCAATATAGTAGCCAACCCAATAATCCCCCATGATAAGGAACGTCACGGGCAAAAAACCGATTGCCGCCAGAATTGCCGAACCATACTCGCCCTTCCTAAGCGTGTTGAGCAGCTCCTTTTGAGACGCGTTTTCCTTAGTCCTGACAAAGAAGGTAGCAATCAGCGAAGCAACGACCCCTACGACTCCCAGCGCCACGGGCAGGAACATGCTTGCCCACATCGTATCGGTACCGGCGAAGGCCGCAAAGCCAAGGGCAATCGCAGCGTGCAGCGATTTGATGTAGCTCTCGTAAAGGTCTGCACCCATGCCTGCAACGTCTCCGACATTGTCGCCCACGTTATCTGCGATGACGGCGGGGTTGCGTGGGTCGTCCTCCGGAATCCCTGCTTCGACCTTACCCACAAGGTCGGCGCCGACGTCGGCAGCCTTCGTGAAAATCCCGCCGCCTACGCGCGCAAACAGCGCAAAAGCCGCCACGCCGACTCCGAACATAACCATGTTTGAGGCAATGTCGGCAGGCTCAAGGCCAAACACGAACCTCAACACTAAAAACCAGATTGAAACATCAAGCAATGCAAGCCCTATGACCGTAAACCCTAAGACCGAGCCTGACGAAAACGCAACGGTCAAGCCTTTGTTAAGGCTCTCACGCGAAGCATTTGCCGTGCGCACATTTGCGTATGTCGCAATCTTCATGCCTATAAATGCGGAAATCTGGGTCAAAACGCCGCCCAGCAAAAAAGCCACCGGCATAAACGGCGAAAGATACTCAAGAACAGCTAAAACAGTCAAAACCACGACCAAAATTACGTAGAATATCGCAACTGCCCTAAACTGCCGCTTTAGATACGCATTCGCACCCTTCCTAATCGCCAACGCGATTTTCTTCATAGCCTCAGTACCCTCCGGGTACTTCATGACCTGCTTACTTTTTATAAATGCGAATGCCAGAGCCACCAATCCGCCAACAATCCCAATTATAAATGCTAACTCAAAATCCAATGTTCCCTATGCTCCCTTCATAACAATCTCTTACTTGACTGCGCAATGCGCATTGCGGTGTATTATATATGAATTATGATAGCGTGTAAAGCACTTAAGTTAAAAAATACAATAACAAAGTATCTAAATCTAAAACAGTAGTACTTGAATTTTGCTTAACTTGGCGTATATAATAGGAAGGCGATTTCACGTGGCCGGGGCACAGTGGACAATGAACGGAGGCAATAAGCTTGGGCAAGATTATTCTATCGTGGGATGATTTAGAATCGGCATGCAAGTCATGCACAAAATGCCCACTGCATGAAACAAGGGCGAATGTGGTCTTCGGGGTAGGCAACCGCTCGGCGGAAGTCCTCTTCATAGGAGAAGGCCCAGGCGAAAACGAGGATTTAAAAGGCGAGCCTTTCGTGGGGCGGGGCGGAATCCTGCTCGACAATATGCTGGAAATCATAGGGCTTAGCCGCAAAAGCAACATTTTCATAGCCAACATAGTCAAATGCAGGCCGCCCAACAACCGTGACCCGCACTCATCCGAACGCGAAGCCTGCGCCCCATGGCTAAATGAGCAAATTGCCCTGATAAACCCAAAAATAATAGTCTGCCTTGGTAGGATAGCCGCAGGGGAAATAATAGGCGGCGACTTCAAAATCAGCAGGGACCATGGGAAGTGGTATGAAATAAAAGGCAGGAAAACAATGGCGCTGTATCACCCGGCGGCGCTGCTAAGAGATCCGAATCGCCGCCCGGACACTTTCGTAGACCTAAAAGAGCTGGAAAGCGTTATAAAAGAGACCTGCACGCAAACATACTGAAATTAGGTGCCAAAATGAATACAACAACCCGTAATCCCGAGCAGTCGGACCTCCCCTATTTACGTCAAATCTGGAAAGAAGCCTTCGGCAGCGACGACGACGACTTGTTTTTTGATTACTGCTACTGCCCTGACAAGTGCGTTATCACCGAAATCAACCGGACCCCCATAGCGATGGGCTTCATCCTTCCTGCCGGTACATTGGTGGGCTCCGGCGGCGCAATTCCCTGTGCAATGATATATGCCCTTGCTACCATGCCAGAACACAGGAAGCGTGGATATGGCTCTCAAATTGTGCAGGAACTGGTCTCCGCAAGCCGCGCAGCTGGCTACCCAATAACGGTACTATGCCCATCCAATGAGGAAAATTTCAGATATTATGCAGAAAATACGCAATTTCGAGATGCATTTTATATATGCGAAAAGTCATACCATGATTTGCCCCCCTGCCCTGATAATGCGGCAGCCACAATAATATCTGCCAATGAATACGAAAATTTGCGAAAGCCCCTTTTAAAGGGGTTGCCGCATATCGAAATGGGCAGCCGTGCCATTGAATATCAAGAGCGACTGTGCAAGCTGACAGGCGGAGCGCTGGTGCGAGTAGACGTCCGATTCGGCACATCCATCGCAGCCATAGAACTAGCGCCGGAAGCCCCGGTTCTAATAAAAGAGCTACTGCTCCCACTGCAAGGCAGCGAAAACCAAGACACTGCCACCCACGCAACCCTTGCAGCCATTGCGAAGATTTTCCCAGCAAATGAATACATCGTCAGAACCCCCATCCAAGACAAAGAAAATGACAGCAGCCACATAAGGCGGTTCGGGATGATTGATGCGCCACAGCCCGTACATGAGGCACTCAGTGGCCAAGACGCTGCGCCATGGTATGGATTTGCGTTTGACTAAAAGGAGACAATTTGATTCTACAACACATCTCATCCGCCTTTTTCGCTTTGCTTGTCAGCGTGTTTTTGCTCGCCTTCCCGCTTGAAGGATACGCAGCAATTGAAGACTTTAAATACAACCTGTTCCTGCTCCTCTGCGGGGGCTATTGCGCTGTGATATTAATTAAGCGAACCCAGCTTGCTATAACAGGCATACAGCCATTTGGCAAAATACCCGACAGCATCAAGACTGTCCCTACGTCCATGAAGCTCCTGTTCTTATTCCTCGCCTTCACTATACTTTCCGCTGTACTTTCCGGCTACGAGGGGACGTTCAGGGGCGCTTTCCGGCGGGAGGGAGCCTTGAGCATCGCCATTTATATACTTAGCTGTTTCTTTCTGTCACAATATCTGCGCCCAAAAAAATGGATGCTCTTCGCTCTCGGCAGCTCAACGCTGCTATTCTGTGCGCTATCCTTGATTCAGATGACCGGGGCCAATCCCTTCATGCTCTTTCCGGAGGGCCACAATTTTTATGGGGCAGGGGTGTATTTCCCGGGCGAATTCCTAGGCACTCTTGGCAACACGGGTCTCGTCGGCGCATTTTTAAGCATCGTTGCCGGAGTTTTTTCCATGGCAATAATAAAATGCGAATTTCGCAAGGGCTGGCATATTGCCGCCCTCGCAGCCCCGCTCACCCTTGTAATGATACTAATATTTGAGATGGACATAGAGGCAGCGCTTCTAGCCTTAATCTCCGGACTCGTGCTTATGCTTCCCGTAGCGGTAACGAACCAGGCAAGCCTGTCCCGCACGCTTTTTGTCGCAGCAGTCGTTATTTCAGCATTTTCAGTGTCGCAGGCTATCGTCTTTGGCGATAGGACTACCGCATTTGCCCCGGCTGAATTGACCTCGCTTATAGTTGCCGGATTTGTTGCGCTGCTTGCAATAGCCGTGCCAAAGATTAAGGCTTTTGAAAAAATCCCTATGAAGCTGTACAGACTGGGCTCAGCTGTTGTTGTCTTTGCTGCCATATGCTTTGCAGTTACCTACCTATGGTTCTTCGGCTCAGGCCACACGGGCATGATTTATGAGGCATCCGAAGTTCTCCGAGGTCGGTGGGATGATTCCTTTGGCTCGACTAGGGTCTATATATGGAGAAGCATTTTATCCGGCATTACACAGCAAGGGCTCCTGCTTGGAACAGGCCCGGATACCTTGGGCTTCTGGAGCATTGAGCCTTTTGCGCGCTATATCCCCGAGTTTGGGGTTTTGCTGGTCGCCCAAATCGATTCGGCACATAACGAATATCTGCAAATCCTGGCTACCGGAGGGCTTTTGTCGCTGCTTAGCTACTTGGGAGCCCTTGTGCTCGCTGCAAAAAGTTGGCTAAGCCATCCAAGCGACAAACTCTCGGCAATTGCCGGTGCAGGGGTGCTATTTTATTGTATACAGGCCTTTTTTGGAATCTCCATGTTCATAGCCGCTCCATTCTTTTGGGCTTGCTTGGCGGTTTTGATACATTCGCAAAATTCTTTGTCATTAAAAAGGAGTGGTGCTAAATGCCCGTGATAGATAAAAAAAACCGCAAGAAAATCTCAATCAAAAAAGTGATTTCCGCAATTCCCAAACCTCCTATCCCAAAAAAACTTGCCCTTGCCATCACTGCCGCTGTGGTAGTCATCGGCGTTATTGCTCTCATCCTCTTGCTGCGGGGACCGTCAGATGAGCCTGTATTGCTGACAGTAGGTTCAAGGAACATAGTCGAAACAGAGGCCCGCTACTACCTGCTTTCAGCCGCTCGTGCGGTGAGGGAGCGTTTTCCACATGCTGACTGGGAGGACATAGTACGCGGGGTGCCGCTCAGCGAACTTATAAGGCACGAAGCGCTGAGCTCCATAAAATCCGATTATGCAATCCGTATGAAGGCGGCCGAACTGGACACAGAGCTCACTTCAGAGCAGATGACCGGGCTAGATAGGATACTTAGCGACCGGATTGGCTACTTTGGCGGTGCAAGGGCGTTTTCAGATTTCCTCACGCAGCAAGGCATGAACATCGACCTGTTTACCCACTTAAACGAAATAACGGTTTTGCGAGCTAACATACTCGATGTCCTGTTCGGCGAAGACGGCACCATACCTGTCATGCGTTGGCAGCTTGTCGCATTTGCAGAGGAGCAGGGATACATTCGCACAACGCACATACTGCGCACGACGCAGGACGAACATGGGGAAAGGCTCATGGAGGCCGATGTGCAAAGGCAACGTGCAATTGCCGAGTATATCTTGCCCAGAGCCACTGCCGGCGAGGATTTTTTCATCCTGCTCGCTGAGTTTGGCGAGGATCCGGGCGTTATGCACCCACCGCACTATTATGATTTTCAAAGGGGCACAATGGACGAGGAGTTTGAAGCAGCTGCATTTGAGCTCTTTGACTACGAGATTAGCGGCATTGTCGAGACTGCATTTGGCTACCACATTATAAAGAGACTCCCCATCGATCCGGAAGCCGTCAGGGGTGCTCACGCCAATTTCGAGCTAAATAAAATTTTGGTCGAATGGGCCAGTGAGGTGGAGCACTCATTGAGCGAGCGATGGCAAAATGTAAACATCAGAGCTTTGTATGAAAATTTTCGCTAAACAATTTACAAAATGTTCCGATATCTATAATTGACAGAAATCTTTGAGCTCTAAAATGAGTGCGCTGAAACTGAAGGAGGAACATGGATTTGAAGGCGACAAAAAAAACGAGGAAAATAATTGCGCTGGATATAGTGCTTGTAATGCTGCTTGCCATAATCCCAATGACCGCATCCGCAAGTGATGCAAGTGAAGGGTATGGCGATGACTATCAAATGTCCGCAACAAGCACAGACGTGAGCACCTATACCGAAGGGTGCGAGTACGACGAGTACAATGAACCTGACTATACCGTATGTGAGAACGCAGAGTATGACGAGAATCAAGAATCACTGCCTTATTATGGCTCTCATGGCTCATACGATTATGATGAGCCTGAACATATGCCGCCATACAATGAATTACACCCTGATGCGTTCGAGCCGGTACCTCCGTACCACGGATTTGACGACGATTTCTTGTTTTGGACTCCGCTGTACTCAGAACCTTTCTACACTGCAGAAACAACACAAACAAATAGCGGATTTGACCCCTTAATGACAATCTCAGCCACAAATGCGGTACAAGCAGTGATAGTGGGCGAGGCTATAGCTCCAATACACTTGTCGGCGCAAAATTCGGAGGGTTATGTCATTTTTGCACTGCTCGAAGGTGCACTCCCCCCGGGCTTGGTTTTCACGGGCAACACCGTCTCCGGCACGGTCGGTTTGATGGTAAACCCCGGAACATTTACGCTGACGTTCATTGGAATTGACCTAGAAAACCCGGCAGTAATCCCTCCCCAGGCAACAATTACCATAGAAGTCGCCCCACAGGGTACGCAACCCGCAAGCTCCGGAAGCGATTTTGATATGCAGGTAGGCGAAACCCGGATGCTGGAAGTAGTTGCTTCCTCTGCAAATCTGCAGCTGATATTGTCGTCAAGCAATCCGAATGTTGCCACAGTTGAAGCAAACTCCCCAATAACCATCACAGCGGTAGGCCCGGGAGATGCCACTATACAAATAATGACCTTCGGCGCTTCGCCCGCCTCGTTGAGGTTGACTGTGTCGGTACAAGATGACCTGGCAACACAAGTTGGCTTGCATTCAAGCCATATAGATTCAACACCGCCGCCGGAAACAGAGTCTGCATCGCAGCCGTAAGCGGTTTCAGGGAAGGTGTGCTGCTGATAGACTTTACCACTGACTGTGGTAGCGGAAGTCGTCAGCAGCACATTTCGTTATATTTGTTATAGTAGGGTTTCACAATATCCTAAGAAAATGTTTTTAAATTCCCTGGAATTTAATAAATTAGAAACAATTGAGTGTAGATTGCTTAATAACTGATTGCTATTATATAAGAGCAGGGTCGCTAAACTATCTTTTTTCATTTTATTATCCTCATAATCTGTTAGACCAATGGAAGTCGTAAGACTTCCATTGGTCTTTTGTGCAATTGACAAAGGCTACCCTGTCTGATATGCTCATAAACACACCGCATGGGGATGGATCCGGCCTGGTGGCCGGCCCGGGCTTCAAATCCGGCCGTGAGGCGGTTAGCGCCGTCTCAGGTGTGTTCGATTCACACACATCCCCGCCAAGAAAACACAATAGGGCGGGATTGCATGAAACACATAATATTAGGAACCGCAGGGCACGTGGATCACGGAAAGACAACGCTGGTCCACCGTTTGACCGGCCACAACACCGACCGCCTAAAAGAGGAAATCGCCCGGGGCATAACCATTGAACTAGGTTTTGCCCCTTTTCTGCTGCCCGGCGGAGGACGCATCGGAATAATAGACGTACCAGGTCACGAAAAATTCGTCAAAAACATGCTTGCGGGAGCCACGGGCATAGATCTCTTCATGCTGGTTATAGCCGCAGACGAAGGCATAATGCCACAAACTAGGGAACACATAGACATCCTCCATCTGCTGGGCGTAGAACGAGGAATCATTGTATTGACAAAAATCGACATGATTGACGAAGAGTGGCTTGAACTGGTGCGCGACGACGTAAATGAATACATAAGCGAAGGCCCC
>JGI24694J35173_10001037_pt1 | contig 25980 bp, 24 predicted proteins | sample TergutCo191P1_FD_35173 | JGI IMG/M metagenome (IMG submission 35173) | reverse complement strand
GGAAAATCCCCACAAGCCAACTGCCTGATTATATTCCAATCATATCCATTGTCGATGTGTTTGTGGCTTGCTTATCCTCTCGTTCGTACAAGGATGCTTGGCCGCCAGAGAGGGTTTTAGAGTACCTTGAAGCCCGCAGTGATACCCAATTTTCCTCGCATATAGTGGACTCCTTTATTCACCTAATCAGAAACAATAAGGAAGCCCGTGCTATTTTTTCTGAAGCAAACACGAAGGGGGATGATGTCATGTGAATAGAAAAGTCAAGTTTATAATTGGCGGTGTATTGATTTTGGGGCTCGTTACCTACAGTGTCGGTTTGGCCTCGCAATTAATCTATGCTTTTTTGGGATGGCTCGGTGGAGATAGAGGCTTTGGCCAGGGACTTACAGGAGTTATTTCAGGAGTAGCCACAGAAGCCTCCGATGTGACCCCTCCCCCATCACTCAACATCGGGCACCCTCGGGAAGTATTCGCTGCACTCCTAAACACACCTTATAATCTCTATGGCTTAGTCGTAATTGCCTTATTTGCAGGATTGATTGTCATTTTTCTAAGAAAAAACAATTCTGTTCAAGGCATTATGGATAACGAGAGAAATATGGTTTATTCCCATAAAGGAACCTATGGAACAGCGGGATGGATGACCGAGGCAGAAATGCACAAAGAACTGGAAGTCACGAAGGACTTGAAAAACTGCAAAGGCACAATACTTGGCGAACTTAACAACAAAGCCGTTTGTGTTCCTGTAGATACCATGATGAACCGAAATGTGGCGGTATATGGTGCGGCTGGCAGCATGAAAAGCCGAGCTTATGTACGCAACATGGTTTTTCAATGTGTGCGCCGCGGAGAGTCACTTATAATAACCGACCCAAAAAGTGAGCTTTATGCCAGCATGGCTGAATATTTGAGGGATAGCGGGTATGTAGTTAAGGTGTTTAACCTAATTTCTCCCGAAAACTCCGATAGCTGGAACTGCTTGCGGGAGATTGAAGGTGATAATCAGGAGCTTATGGCACAGATTTTTTGTGATGTTGTTATCAAAAACACTTTGCTTAACGGCAAGATGGACCCCTTTTGGGACACTGGTGCAATTTCTTTGCTTAAAGCTTTATGTCTATATGTGGTTCAGGTGTACCCCGAAGATAAAAGGAATATCGGTGAGGTGTACAAACTGTTATCGGGCGTTGCCTCGGGCGATGACGGGGGAGGTCTTAAAGTTGCCTTTTCCAATCTGCCTTTTGGTCACTCTGCCAAAGTGCCTTATGATATTTTTCAGCAAGCCAGCGAAAATGTACAAAGCGGCATTATTATTGGTCTTGCAAACCGTATACAGGTTTTTCAAATCGAAGTGCTGCGAACCATCACAAGCCACAGCGACGGCATCGACTTAACCCTGCCAGGCAAAGAGAAGTGTGCATATTTTTGCATCACTAGCGACCAAGACTCCACTTTTGACTTCCTAAGCTCGCTTTTTTTGTCATTTCTCTTTATTAAACTGGTACGCTTCGCCGATGGCCAACCCAGCCAATCCCTTCCTGTGCCAGTGCATCTTTTGGCAGATGAGCTGGCGAACATCGGGGTTATTCCCGATTTAACCAAGAAAATCTCCACTGTGCGAAGCCGTAAAATCAGCATGAGTGTTATTTTTCAAAACATAGCACAAATGCAGAACCGTTATCCCGACAACGCATGGTTGGAAATTATTGGGAATTGTGATACGCAATTATTTTTGGGATGCACGGACGAGCTAACTGCCAAATTTATCTCCGACCGCACTGGTGAGGTAACAATCGGCGTGGAGTCGATGTCAAAAGAACTCTCTGCCACACGCATGACAAACTACACCCCATCCCATAGAGAAACTTCATCCATCGGCAAGCGCAAACTGCTTACTCCTGATGAGGTTTTGAGGCTGCCTAGAGAGGATGCACTAATAATCTTCCGAGGCCAAAAGGTTTTGAAAGTCAAAAAATTTGATTACACAAAGCACCCTGAGTCCAAATGGATGCGGGATTGCAATGCTCGTGATTATGTGCCTAACTGGCGCATTGGTGAGGAGGGGTTAAAAATAATCGAAGGTGATAGCAGAGATTTAACCAATATTTCAAGCATTGCACCTTTGGTAGGCAACATTCCGATTGTCATTGCTCAAAAGTCTAGCGAAAGGAGAACGGAGATTTCCGAGGTAGAAGAAAAAACCAGCGAAAAACCTGCCAAAACTACGCCCACCCGCGAGTCAAAACAATCGCGCAAAAACAATAAAAGCCCCAAAGTGGTGGAGTCTGACAAAAATCAGCTTTCACTTGATGATGTTTCCGTCATGCCTGTTACGACTTCGCAAAAAATCAAAAAGAAGCCCGAGGTGGTGGAAGTGGAGGCGCAACTCTCATTACTAGATGAGGATGCCGCCAATGACATTATCGGTCTTGATGATGCACATACAACCCCCATATCATCAAGCGAACACCCGAAAGAAGATGAGGTCAAAGGATTTGCTGCCGAACCTTTGGGAGCAGAGGAGCTTATACCGAACACTTCATCCTACACCCAAATATGCACCGAAGAATTTTTGGATGATTTATAGACTGTTTATGGAGGTGGCTTATGGAAAATAAAAATATTTCACAAGGAGGCCTTGACCATGAGAGATTCTGCCACAAGGGTCGTGAAAGCCCTTGGCATAGTTAGTATTGAAAATATGACAAGTACAGATGAACCTAAAGAATTTGGCTCATGCTCCGATGATTTATGCTCGGATGTGGGCCTTTTTCTTTATCCAAATTTCAAACAAAAATCTAAAAACCCAAAGGGAGGAACATTTTATGTCAAAAAAGAAAGCGAGCACTAAGGTCAAAGAGGTTGTTGATGCTGTAGAAACAGCGGTGGATGGCATTGACGGCACTGATGCCGCAGGAAATGAGGATAACACAGAAAACACGGACAACGCAGTTACTATGGACAGTGTGGATAATGCGGATAATTCCAGCGATTTGGAAGCCAATCAAAATTTGGAGGGGTCTGATGATATGGATTACAAAGATGAAACAAGCACAGTAATTTTTGGTGAAGATGGCGTACAAGGCGGCGATTTTGATGCCGAAGGCAAAACTGCTAACAGCGAGGTTCTTGTCGAGCCTTTTGTAGAGGCTGATTTTGAAGATACCACAAAAGAAGATGATGCTACTTTTGCAGATGACCCGACCGACAGAGATGCCTCTGCCGATTTAACCGCCTTCGGAAATGATGATGCAACAAATGGAGTCGCTGACAACAGTGAGGCAACGACCAATCCCGCCAGCGATGACGACACAGCAGGCGAACGCCCAACCCGCACAAGACAAAGACGGCAACGAGCCCAGCCTCAACCACAATCTCCTCCTGAAGCCTCCATACTAACTCTTGAAGTTGGCGGCGAGGTCGTAACCCAAAAGGATAGAGATGACGCAATTTGGCATGAAATTAAAAGTTCCCAAGTTAGAGGTACGCATCTAACTGGGTCTTTGGGCAAGGTGGAGAGCTTAGAAAGTGGCTCGCTGATTGCTGTTATTGATTTCAAAGGCCAGCGAATTGCAATCCCTCTTAATGAGATGATGATTACCCTCGACCGCCCAGCCGGTCAAAGCGATGCGGAATACAATGAGCGTGTGGCTCGTGTGCTAAATCGCATGATGGGTGCAGATATCGACTTTGTTGTGCGTGGCATTACAGGAATTGGTGAAAATCGTGCCGCTGTTGCAAGCAGAAAGGCCGCAATGCTTCGCCTGCGTCGTCGCTATTATCTGACTAACGGCACAAACGGCAAGCCCCAAGTTTATCCCGACCGTATTGTGGAAGCCCGCATTGTTGCAGTAAGTGAGCTTGCAATCCGTGTTGAGGTATTTGGCGTTGAAACATCTATCCGCAGCCGTGATTTAAGCTGGGGCTATATGGGTGATGCCCGTGATGTATACTTTGTGGGCGATTCCGTACAGGTGCGGGTGACTCGTGTTAATGGCGATGCTGCTGAAAACCTTAGCATCAGAGCTGATATTAAATCTACTACTATCGACAACACTCGTGAAAAGTTAATGGCGTTGAAGCCTCAAACTAACTGCATGGGCAAGGTGACGGATGTGCGTCAAGGTGTTATCTTCATAAACCTAGTTGACGGAGTGCGCGCTATCTCCCATAAGTGCTTTGACCATCGCAAGCCTGGGCGTGGGGATGATGTTTTGTTCGTTGTAACCCGCATTGACGAGGAAACTGGGGCGGCTATCGGAATTGTGTCCCGAATTGTTAAGCGGAATATTTAGTTTTGTAATTCTTTGTAAATCAGTGTAATTTTTCAAGGGTTGGCAGGGGGCTAATTGGCTTCCTGCCTTTTTCCTTGAAGCTAAAGCGTTGCGTATTTCGCGCGATATATTAAGCTAAATCAAATTTTATTAAAAGTGTGAAGGGAGAATAATATGAAAATGAATAAATCTGATAAGAATGGCAAGCAAGCAAAAGGGGGATTTGGGCGGATTACAGCGAATAAAAAGACTTTAGGTTATGGCATTGCTGCCCTTTTAATGTGTGCAGTCGTGGTTGTGGGGGTGCTGGCATCGTTTGCATCTTCATCAAACGAGTCATTGCCGAAAGCACATGTACCCATAATTTCAACAGCAGACGAAATCATAGAAACCACCCCCGAAGCAACTCAGGCAGCATCACCAGTTATCACACCAGCCACGCTGCCCGAAATCCGCGACATCTTCACTCTGCAATCACCCTATAATATAACCGTGGTGATTTTGTTTGATAGTGAGCAACCAAACATTCAGCTTGTTTCGCCAAACGGTGATTTTGTTGATATGCAAAATATCCGTTACAGACTCGGATATAATTTTATGCAATTCTTTTTACCGAGTGCAGCCATAGGTACATGGCAAATGGCATATGACCCGCTGACCAACACCGAAATATCTGCCCATTATTCCGTTTACATGGAGCATATCTTCATCCGAAACTTTGAGGCAGATGTATTTTGGAGTGAAAATGAACATATCCCAGTTACATTTGAGGTGTCGGCAGACCACGACGGCGAGGTTAATTATGAAATTCACGCCATTTTCACCGCATCCGATAACAGTGTGGCGGAAGAAATTTTGTTGGCTAAAGGATATGGGCAACTTAATGAGGTTTTGAGCCTTAATCTTGTTACTGATGAAATTCAAGATGGAGGCGGTTTTATGCTTCGCCTTACTGCCTATGTGCAACATGGGCAGGCGGCTGTTCGAGATACGGCTTGGTTTGACTTGCGGATTAGCCCGATTTTTGACCAATAATTAAAAATTACACCTAATCCACTCCACATATGCCATTGGTGTGTTGGATTAGGTGTAATTTTGAAGCTCGATGTAAAGATACACGCTGATGTTTTTGGGGTTGGCTTTTCTTGTGTAATGGTATATAATATGAATTAAGAAGTATTTATGGAGGTATTGAGTATGGCTGTTCAAAATGATGCGAAGGTAACAGACCGAAAAGAAACAATCCCATTTCCTGTAAGCGCAGACTGTTCAGGATTTGGTCAGCACGGGTTTTCGGCAGACCATATAACCCAAGCATTTAATGCCGCTGTTCAGAATGAAATCAAAGATAAATTGCAAAGGGGGATGCCCATTGCTAGATATGATGTGGATAGGAAGCAGGCATACTTGGAATCAGCTGATGGCACAAAGGAGTATATTGATGGGTAGCACTTCCTGAAAGTCAATGATTGCGGATATTTGGCAAAAACAAAAAAGCGAAGCGGACGAAAATATTTCTCCCTATTCCACAATCACACTTGCAAAAAGTGAATTAAAGTGATATAATAGTGTAATAATGAAATAGAGGTGAAACATATGCGTGAAGATAGCCGTACCGAGTTCAAAAGAGAATATACAGCCGACATCAAGAAGGAGATAGTTGCCTTTGCTAACTCTGATGGGGGCAAGATTTATATTGGGCGTGATGACGATGGAAATGAATATCCTTTGTCTAATGTGACGGAAACGCTAACCCAGCTAACGAACAATATCCGTGACAGCATTTTGCCTGATGTGACTATGTTTGTGAGCTATGAAACCAGTGAAGGCGGCATTATTGTTACCGTTTCTGAAGGAACAAACAAACCCTACTATTTATCCGACAAAGGTATAAAGCCTTCGGGTGTTTATGTGCGTCAAGGTGCATCAAGTGCGCCAGCCAGCTTTGACCAGATTCGTGAGATGATAAAATTTACTGATGGTGATAAGTTTGAGGCGGCACGCTCTTTGGTGCAGGATTTGACCTTTCGGGAAACAACGGCCGAGTTCAGCAGAAACGGTTTGGAGCTTGGCAGAAATCATATGCAGACCCTTGGCATAATAGGGAATGATGGGCTATATACAAATTTAGGCTTACTACTTTCCGACCAATGCCCCTTTACAATAAAATTTGCAGTATTTAACGGCACAAAGAAAGGTGAGTTTAGAACACGCAAGGAAATAGAAGGTTCGCTCTTAAAGCAAATGCGTTCTGCTTTTGATTTTCTAAGCCTTTCAAACAACCTTGCTGCCTCGGTTTCAGGGCTTGACCGCTTAGAACAGCATGACTACCCTGAAATAGCTGTGCGTGAAGCCATTCTAAATGCCATTGTCCACCGTGACTATAGCTTTTCAGGCAGTATCATAGTAAATCTCTATGATGACCGAGCAGAGTTTGTATCCCTTGGCGGCCTTATGCCTGGATTGCGTACCGAGGATTTATTTGTGGGCATATCCCAGCCACGCAATGAAAAATTAGCCAATGTGTTTTATCGCCTAAAGCACATAGAAGCCTATGGCACGGGACTAAAACTCATCATGCAATACTATGATGAGTTAGACATAAAGCCCGAAATAAACGCCACCCATGGAGCTTTTTCACTAACCCTGCCAAATATGAACTACGCCAAACCCCTTAGTTCCGCACAAAGCCAAAAAGCGCCCAAAGAACCAAAAACTCAACACAAAACTATAATAAACCACCTTAAAAATAATTCGACTATCACTAACGAGGTCGTTCAAAGTTTGTTATCAGTAAAGCAGACGCGCGCTTATAATATAATCCGTGAAATGCTTGATGCGGGTTTGATAACCAAGCGTAATGGTGATAGGGATAATGGCGAATATGTTTTAATGGGTTGATTAATGGGAGGTCGAAAGCGTGATATTAAGGGAGATTTTGGAACACACCGATGGTTCAAGGAGGCATGTTGATGGGTAATGATGTTCATAGTAAGACTGTTAAGGGACTTACACTCATACTACTATACCTAACCTCATGGCAAGAAAAGAACTTCCCTGAAAACCTACGGCGAAGCTGGAAAAATCACAACTTCAACACCCTTGACACCTTAGTAGAGGATGGGCTTATTGACAGCTCAAACCGAGCAAAGTCAATCTATCTGCTTGAAGATGGGATTAACGAAGCCAGGGAGCTTTTGAAAAAGTACGGTATAGATATAGAGCATAAATAATAAAAAACAAACCCTCGCAGGTGCGCCAAGCATTGCGGGGGTTTTTCATTTGGAGGATGATTAAGATGATGAGAAAAAGGATTTTAGGAGCTGTGCTATTTGTATTGGCGGCAATTATATTTACTGCCTGTGGCGGCCGTATCAACGAGCCCGATATAGAGCTTCGGGACTTTGATGTGCAGTTAAGGGATGAACCTGAACCTGCGGAGCTTATCACTGCTGATTTGCTGTCTATCCACTTCATAGATGTTGGTGAAGGTGATGCCATTTTGATTATACAAGGTGATTATGCAATGCTTGTAGATGGCGGCCCAACCGATATGGGAACTACTGTTTTTAGCTATATCCGCAATCAAGGTGTTGTGCAACTGGAATATGTGGTTGCCACCCACCCCTTTGCCGACCATGTAGGCGGATTGCCTGATGTACTACGGCGTATGGCTGTTAGAAATGTATTATTACCCATGGTTTATCACGATACCGCAGCTTTCAATAACTTTTTGTTTGCAGTCGAAGATTCGTATGCAGATGTGTTTGTGCCGTTTGCGGGTCATGTGTTCACCTTGGGGGATGCTGAAATAACGATTCTATCCCCCAATCCCACCGACACATGGGATAACCGCGCTAACTACTCCATAGTCATGCGTATGGAGTTTGGCTCAACTAGCTTTTTGTTAATGGGTGACGCTATGAGGGAGGTTGAGGCTAATCTGCTGGACAGCACAGCCAATTTATCCGCAGATGTCCTCAAGGTCGCACGCCACGGAGCGTCATCCGCTACTACGAGCGGGTTTTTGGATGCAGTAAATCCATCTATTGCCGTAATTTCTGCCAGCGGCGATAACGGCTTTTTATCCCAAGAAGTGTTACGCAGACTTGCAAATGCAGACATTCATACATTTAGAACAGATTTGCATGGAAATATCGTAATCACAAGCGACGGCACGACGCTGGGGGTGATGGTTGATAGGTAGTTCAAATTTGACTTGATGAGGAGGGAGTATCTATGACACAGAAACATTTGGAGCTTATGGAGCGGCTAAAAGCAAGGCTCGACTCCCACTACGATAAGTATGTGGATGAGATTATGGAAATGGATAAGGAGCAGATTTTTGAGTGTGCTGCGGAGATAATTGCCGCAAGGGAAACGCATTATGAAATGTGTTTTTGGTTGGAAATGTCCATGCGTGAGAGTGCGCTATTTATTGGCCTTGCTGGCGAGCCGTTGAGTGAGCAGGAGCTGATTGCGCTGCTTGCACTCGAAAATCCACTGGAAACACTTGCTGGCAAGTGGTGGCTTCATACTATTGGGAGTAAAGCTGATTTTTATGAGTTTTTTAATGATGAGTTTAGGCAGACATTATGATGATGTGCAGGGGTGGTGTGATGGCACGGCAAAAACGGCATCTCTGCCGCTGGGAGGTGGAAATTATGAGTATGCACAAGGTAACTAAGAAAAAGCGTAAGCCGCGGCAAAAGCACATATCTACAAAGCACAAAAAGCAACTTTTATGCCCATACTGCGGAGCACAAGCGTTATTGCGTGAGGGTTCTTTTCTTTTTGAGGATGCTTATGTAAAGCATCTATATGTATGCGTTCGATATCCTGAATGTGATTCTTATGTAGCGGCACATGACAGCAGTAAAAAGCCCATGGGTTCGCTCGCTAACGCCACGCTTCGCAAAAAGCGTATATTGGCACATCAGGCTTTTGACCAACTTTGGAAAGGCAGCGTGGGCAATGCTCCGATTTTTAGCCGCAAGCAGGCGTATAACTGGCTTAATGACAAGCTAGGCGGTCTTTCGGGGCATATACACATTGGCGGCATAGGGGAAGGTATGTGCGATATGGTTATTCAAGAGGCGCAGCGTGTCATTAGAAATCACAAAAGAAGGTGAGCTGGGCTGCATCCACGGAGCTTGGGCTTTTTATTTTATAGAGAGTGAGGTAAAAAATTATGCGTGAAAACAAGGTTATTGAACCGAGTGCGTGTACAAATGGCGGTGAAATCGAAGCTAATACCGTAGTAACTGAAACTGTGGAAGTTCTGGAAGCTACAAAAGCGAAAGCGGATGCTCAAGATACTACTGAAACTTTGGAGGCACACACATCTACCCCAAAACCAGTATTTATACGGCTATTGACACTATTTGGCGGCGGTGTTGGCTGTGCCTTTGTTGGCATTGTGGTCACATTGGCCACGGGCGATTTAGTTTTACTGGCTTTGTCGGGCATTTTAGGGGTTGCCTTTATAACCAAAGGCTTTTTGTTAAGAAGAAAAATCAAACTGGGGCAGATTTACAGCGTATCGGGCGTATGCGTAAGTGTCGCCCCAAAGATGTTAGGCAGATACAGGCGTATTGAGTTAGTGGATGTGACTACTGGCGATGATGCGCATTTTATTTTGCCAAAAAAGGTTGTTTTTAAGGTTGGTCATGTTTACACCTGCTATTTTGATAATCAGATTAGCCGCAGACCTGAAAACCTTAATGGCTCAAGCGACCTGGAAAACTTCAACAGCCGCAAAAATAGACTTCTTAGCACGGATTTTGATTTACCCGCAAATGGATTTTTGGGTTTTGAGGATTTTGGGGTTTATCAAGAAAAGCCCGTACCTGTAGCAAGTGTCACACCGCAAGATGACGCAGAAACTTCGGAAAATGAAGCAAGCAACCAATAATTAAAGAATATTAGGAGGAACGACTATGAATAAGAAAATTACTAGGAAAAACAACGGTAGAAAAGGTTTTTTAAGCCTAGCCCTTATTTTGGTATTGATTTTTTGCTTGCAGACCGCTGTTTTTGCAGCAAACACAGGGACACAACCAGGCAATGTATTGACGATTAACACGGCTTTGAATGTAACCCCCGACTCCGACGGCAATGATGACGATTATTCAGAACATGATACTTATATTTATTCATCAGCAGAAGCTGCGTGGGTGTGGCATCCCATAAGCGTAATAAATGAGCCGATGAACGGCTTTAATGCAATACGCCGAACCTACGCTCTGCCGCCTTATGTCAACCCTGCCGTTATTTCAACAGCTGATTTTGAGATGTTTGGGCAGCGTTTTTCTTTTGCATATGTATTGCAGCAGTCCACAATGGATGAGTCATTTATGGAAGTTCGTGAAACCGTCACAATCGAGGCGCGCTCCCGAAATCTCAATGATATTCTGCCAAACCTAGAGCAAGAAATTTGGTTTGAGCGGGATGGCTTTGCAGGGACGCTTACACTTGATATCCATTCTATCACCAGCGAAGTTGCAGGAACTTCAAGGCACACCACCACAGCTACAAGACAGCGCACTTTCCCTCACTTATCCAGCCCCGACAATTCTCTAATTCCACGCACTATCATCGACGGCGGCACTACTTTTCATCTATCCACGGTGGAGTGGCAATCTGGCGGCACATCAGCGGTAGACGGACACCCTGTAGCTTCAAGCCATACAGCTACTGCCACCTTTACGGCACAAGTGACCCAAACCCGCACCACGGGCTATGTGATTACTGCCGAGTATGTCGGCACGGTTTTTAGAACCGCCCAAGGCAAAACGCTATTTACAGCAATTTTCTACGGTGAGCCGATAGTTGAGATATGGTTACAAGATAATGGTGCAAATAATACAGCTGGCAGTCAATCTGAAGGCGGAGATGGGGCTGGGTATGCAAACAACACCAATTTGAACCACGGCGAAGGCTCGGAAAATCAAGGCGGGTCGGGCTATGGGTCAAATGATGCTTCTGCAAGCAGTAATAGCTCCTCCAATCCAAACCAGTCATATACTTCGGGCAGTGCCGCAGGTGATGTTGTAAGCGTAATCCTCTCCGCAATCGGCATCCTTGTAGGTCTTATTGCCCTTGGTATAGTTGGGCTTCTGCTGGCAAAGCGTTTTTTGGGATTTAATACAACCATTTACAGCATCGACAGCCCGCGCGAAATTGTTAAGGCAGGCAAGATAAAAATAGATACCAATAGCCCCGAGCCTGTAATTTCCCTCGACAAAGCTGTGGGCCGCAACCTCGCAAAGACTGACAGATATATTATTCAGATTGCCCAAAGAGCTGTACAGAAACTTGTCAATAAAGAAGTGCGTATAGTTCTTCACGACAAAGAGGCATTTCATAAAGTTCCCGAAAATGCCCTTAATGTACCTGTTTATGAGTTTGAAGTCAATTTCTCCGATGATGACGACACTCCTTTGGGGGCGGCGGCCACGGATGAGATAGATAGATATTCTTCGGGGGGTGATGCTTAGAGGGTGATTTGTAGACTTATCTGTTTAGATGCACAAGCCGAGCAGCGAGCTTGTGCGCAGATGTAAAAAACAAAATTGAATTTGAAGGAGGACTTCTATGAGAAAAACAAAGGTATCAAAAGGCGGGTTTTTTAGGGACAAGACATCAAAGGCGTTGGCTATCATGGGGCTTTCGGTAATGATGCTTGCGTTTCCGCTAACTGCTTATGCAGACAATACCGCGAACCACAGCAACAACTTCACAAACCCCAATTGGCAGGCCACGCACCACGCTGATGACTGGAATTGGCAGCATAACTGGGCATACCAAGCCCCAGCCTACCAATTTGAAACCACTTTCAGACATGACCATTGGGGGCGGCCGACCTCATCCAGTGTTACCCCACAAAACACCCAAAATGTGCGCAGAGATAGACACGCAGCTGTTTTACCGCCAAGCCACGGCTCGGTAACTGGGTTTTATAGTGGCGAATTTGCCACAAATCAGGCAAATCCATTCGCTCCAAGATATAATAATAACCCCAATGCCAGCCACGCAGTCGGCATCCCGCAATCGGTTTTTGCAACCCGTCCTGGCGAAGCAGGTGTAAATGTGCGTCCTGAAGGAAACCACACGGGCGGATTTTTAGCAAGCACCAGCGTAACCCAAGGCGGTGGCGGGTCTGCTCTTGCCAGTGGCAACACAAGCAATCCCGATGCAGGCGCATCATGGACAAACCCCGGAAATCAAGTGACAGCCCCGAATCAGCCGCAAGGTGGCGGTCAAGGCAATGTCACGATAACCCACACACCCATGCCAGGTGCAGGGTCATCTCAAGCAGGAAACCAAGCAAACCGTACAACTACAGTAGTTCCGTTTTCTGACGGAACAATCGGCAGAATCACCATCCCTGCATTAAATAACCGTGTGGCGGCAGTTCGCTCTGGCACGGCTTTAGCCACTCTTGATAACTATGTAGGTCACTTTGCGTCCACAAGTGAATGGGATGGTAATATTGGTCTTGCATCCCACAATCGTGGGCGAGGCAGCTTCTTTGCAGGAATTTGGACTTTGCAGCATGGCGACAGAATTTTCTATGAAACCACAATGGGGATTAGGGTGTTTGAGGTCGTTAGCGTTAGCCAAATCCAAGAAAATGATTTAAGCAACCTTAACCACACCCACGAAAACTTTTTAACCCTCGTTACCTGTGTATATGGGCAGCCGTCCTTGAGATGGAGTGTACGCGCCCGAGAGGTAGTTTAGGCGGTTAGCTAGGAATTTCCATAAAAAACAACACCATCTTGGCAGCGATTGCCGCCAAGATGGTGTTTATTTCAAAAAAACGGAGGATTTATTTATGACGCTAGAGAAAATATTGCAAACACATTTTGGGGTAAGTGAAGCTTACAAGGCGAAACAGCACGATACAGCTACTCCTCATCGGCATATGACCGAAGCTGGCGAAGCAGGTCTGCATAAGCTCGTCGAACTGATGCACGAATTAGATGAATTGCTTGAAGGTGACATGGGCTTGCAATCGCTAATAGAGGAGCTGGCCGAAACAACAGGCAACGAAATACTTGAGGATATGGCTGAAGCTGGCAAAAGCGGAGCTTTTGACTACAACCCTGATAACGCGCGCCGTGTCGATGTTGACTATATCCTTGTTCAGTATTATAACAACAAAACAAACTTCATGCACACCCCTCGCAACACAGGCAAAAAAGAGGCCAATGGAAGGCCTATATACACGCCTCTAACAATTTCGGGCGAGAAGGCATACAATCAGCTCCTTGCCTTGGTTTCTGACCTAGGCGAGTTGTTTGACGGCAGATTTGATTCGGTCGATACTGCTATGGTGCTGGATGCGTTGGTTCGTGATGAAATTTGATATTGCCGTGCTCTTAGGCAACAAAGTTTTAAGGAGGCATACAGATGGGTCTTGTTGACATAGTTTCACTTGCCGCCTTTATTCTCGCCATAACAGGCAATTTGCTAATCAACGCAAAACGCAGGTCGGGATTTATGGTTTGGATTGTTGCCAACTCTTTATGGGTTGCAGTCAATCTACTGGGCGAAACAAACTGGTTTCAGGTTGCAATGTTTGCTTCGTACAGCATTTTTAATGTTTTTGGCTATTTTGGTTGGAGCAAAAGCAAGACTGTGAAAGATTCTACAACCGCTAAAAGAGTATAAGAATAGAGAAAATGCGCCAAAGTTGAATATTCCATCGAAAAGGTTCACTCGTCCATGAAAAATAGACCACTTGCCCACGATTTACGGACCACCCTTCCATGAGCGATGGTATTGTCAAGGGCAGGGAGGAGATTTTCTGACGAGTGGTTTTCTCGGCAGAAAATACTACCCGACCTTGACAATGCGGAAGTTTCCAAGGAATAATTGGGTGTGGTCTTGTCGAGACGCATTTCCTCGACAAGAACTTAATTACCATTCTTTTAGGTTCTTGCACATGGTTCATCGCCATGGAGGGGTGTCCCGTATGCCGTGGAGAAAAGGAGCGTTCTTAGAGTATGCTGAAACACTCTGTTGAAGAAGTAATTTATGCAGAACTGATTTACGAATAAAGCGACATACAAAAATGGATACTTCGGCGGTATCCATTTTTGTATGTCACTCTTATTTTATTGAATATTGCGTATGCCACGAATTGGAGCTTCGGTTTCAGAATTTATCATTTCTCTACGAGCTTCAAAGATGGCTTCCAGTATAGCGGTTATTTTTGATTCCAATAAGTCTTGTCTATCAAGTTCTTCATTGACCGAACCTGCACCCCTACGCCATTCACGCCTAATTTCGGGCAAATTCGCGCCATTTTCATCAGAGTTTCCATGACTAAATTCGCCTAAATCACCTTGCCTGCGAATATCCACCTGCAACAAACGATGGTCTGTTAGCAGAAACCTCAAATGAACTTCATGACCGCTTTCGTATTGGACAATTGCAATAGCCGAGCCGCCATTATCTACGGTAAACACAATCTCGTCCGCAATAACAAAATCACCATCAAAGAAACGGATATTTTCAGCCAGTTCCGTTGCATATCGGGTTAAATTGCTTTGGATTTCGCCTTGATTCGGGTAGGATTGAGCATTTAATGCTATTATTTTATGTTCGACTTCACCCTCTAATTGCCCACGAAGGATTACAATCTCATTATTTGCGGCGGCTTCTGTTGCGTATGCCCTTGCCCTCGCCATCAGTTCGCCTGTATCGTCTTGTCTGTGTTCACGCCGTCTTTCACCAGTAAAATTTTGACTGGCTAGATATGCGTTCACATATTCGTTCAAAACATCTAAAGATTCAAAAACGGTTTCTAAAAATGGGGAAATGAAGCGGTGTTCCGCCGTAAAAATCTCGCCTGTTATGGCATCTAAGACAATTTCAAAATGGACTTGTTCGTCATCACATGACACTATTGTCCGCCATGTTTTTGTTCCCCAAGCGGGAAATCTGCCGTCTTGCTCTGCATCAAGGTTGCCAGTTTGCTGTACAAATTCATCAAAAGTTGGAATTTGTTGATAGCTTACTGTAATTGTCATGCCGTCCAAGTCGTAGCCAAAAAACTTCTGGACTGTAGCTGCGCTGATGTAAGCTGCTTGTGCATAGCCAAGTATTCCTTCGGGCAAAACAGCTACATCTCCTGCAAAAGCGATTGTAAAATCCGACTGTATGGCATGAAAATATTGCTGTTGGGTGCTTGATGCCAATGTAGGCGTTTGTGCCGCCGCAAATGTTGGGATAACCGACCCAAATACAAGCGTTCCCGCCAATAATATTGTTGTGATTTTCCTTTTCATAGTAAATCTCTCCTTTTTCATTTTGGTTTGTTGCTACAAAAACCAGTATATATTGCGAGTGTGGCAAAACTGTGTTTTTTCTGTTCTAGTTTTGTGGTGTTTTACCTACATTTGCGATAATCGACCGTCTTTCATGCTAAGTACGACATCGGCAATATCGGCAACTTTTTTCGTGTGAGTCACAATGATAACGCATTTGTTATCTTCGTAAGCCAGTGAGGATAATATTTTCAAAACCCCATCTTCTGTGTCGCTATCCAAGTTTCCAGTTGGCTCATCTGCTAGTATTATATCTGGATTATGCGACAAAGCTCTTGCAATGCCCACACGCTGTTGCTCTCCGCCCGATAGCTTCAAAACTTTTCTGTTTGCGGTGTTTTGGTCTATCTCCACCCGTTTCAGAAGTTCAAGTGCAAAATCAGCCTTATTTTTTTCTTTGCTTTCGCTGATATTCATTGACAAAACTACATTGTCAACAGCGGTTGCGTTGGTGAGAAGATTATAGGATTGAAAAATTACACCAATATCTTGTGAGCGGTATTTATCTCGGTCAAGGTGCTTCAAATCCTTATCACCGTAGAGAATTTCACCGCTTGTACATACATCAAGCCCGGCGATTAGTGATAATAGTGTGGATTTACCCGACCCAGACTTGCCTACAATGGCATAGACTTTGCCTTTTTCAAAAGAAGCATCCACATTTTTCAGCACAGTTTTATCTGTGCTGTCATATTTGTAATTGACATTTTTCAAAGTTAATACAGACATGGCCTTACGTCCTTTCCATCAGAATTTTGATTGGTTCGTATTTGGTGATGCGGGTGATTGCCAGCAAAGCGGCTAGGGTTGTTAGTGCTAATGAAATGCCGATTATCTCTAAAATCGTTCCTATCCCAATAGACAAGTCCATATTTTCAAGGGGTGCGTGTGTTTCTGCTGTTCCTAATCCGCCCATCATGCCGCCCTGCATACGAGCCGCCATATTGCCAAGCCCGCCCTGCGGTGTGCTGTTTGAATAGTTGCCGTTTGCACTTGCGTTTTCTACTTGCGCCGCTAAAAGAGTGTCGGAAATTGGTTGTGCGACAGCTATTCCTGCTCCAAGTCCGATAACAAGGCAGATTACTGTTACAGCAAACATTTCAGACCAAAGCCCCATCGCCAGCTTATGCTTTTTCATTCCCATTGCTCGTAATACACCGATTTCATACTTTCGTTCACGAATGGCAATAAACGAAAGAAGTATCAACACAAGCCCGCCAAGAATCAATACCACAAGCATGAAAGAAAACGCCACAGACCGCAAGCCTACCACAGGCTGAATTATAGCGTTGTAAGCCGCTTCATCCGTAGTTACGCTAAATAGCGTATCAAGCCCACCCGCTCGTAATTCAGCTTCAAAGTAAGGCAAATATGCGGGGCTGTGTAAATAGTATGTGGCAGAAATAGTAACGCCGCTTTCATTCGTGCCAAGCTGGGATATGACGGTATCAAGGGTAGTCAATACTTCATTTCTGCGGTCTGTAAATGGGCTAACCATAAACCCGCTAAGTGCATCGTCTGTAGTGTCAAGATATAATCCTGTTATTGTTATAGTTAGAACAACATCACGAGGGATGCGTTCATCACCCGCCAAAAAGGCTGATTGAAACTGCACCGTATCACCGATTGACAATTGGTTTTGTTCAGCCAAGTCCGCACTTATCAACGCTTCGCCGTAGGATATGGGCATTTCGCCCTCAATCAAAATTCTTTGCCCTGATACAAAATCATCCCACATATTACCCATAATTCGGAAAGTCGGTGCAACACCGCTAGCCATAGCACCGCCGCGCCCGCCTGCCGCTTGCATGGGGTCATTTGGGTCATAGCTCATGGCTTGCAAATCTTCACTTCCTGCGCCTAGTTGAGCCGTCATGGTATAGTCCAGCAGATAGTCCGATTGTGCAAAGGCTATGCTTTGCTGTGCTGTAATCTGCGGCATACTTAACATAGCCGCCCTGCCTTGGCTCATAATCTCCGCCATAGCTTCGTCGCTAAGTCCGATGGTCACTGAGGAGCCAAAGCGTGTGCGGTAATCGGTTATAATGCCCTCGGCGGTATTGGTTATAGAAAGTGTCACCACCGTGGTGACAACTATTGCCAAAATAATGGCGGCAAGCAAACCATACCTACCCTTGTTGCGGAGTAGATTTTTCATGGCATTACTAAAAATGTACATTTGAATCATCTCGCTTTCTTAATGTTATTTGCTTTGATGATTCAATGATAAAATAAACTTGTGGCAAAAATGTGTTTTTTCTGTTCTGTTTTTATGGCATTTCAAACTTGTTAAATTCAAAGGAAAATTCCGCACCCGAATTGGGAAGATTTACAGCACGAACTAATGCACCATGTCTATCTGCTATTTGCTTTGCAATAGCCAGCCCAAGCCCCGTGCCTTGCTTGTTTTCTTCCGAACGCTGCTTATAAAATCTCTCGAAAATATAAGGAATGTCCTGCGGGTCTATGCCGCCACCTTCATCGCTCACAGATATTTTGACTGTGGCATTGGTCTTTTCAATAACCACAGTCACACTCTTACTTGATGGCGAAAATTTTATGGCATTATCCAAAATGATTATTAACATTTGTCTTATTCTGCCATAATCCCCAGAAATACTGTAATTTTCGCTATCAAATGATGATTTAATCTCTACCCCTTTTTGTGCGGCAATATGCCCCATCGAGCGAATGACATCATCCGTTATGCCTTTCAGGTCAATCTCCTGCATTTCCATTGCAAAATCAAGGTTTTGCAACTTGGCAAGGTCAAGCAAATCCGAAACTAGCCGTTCAAGATATTTGCTTTCAGATAACATTTGCCTGTGATAAGCCGCCATTTTCGTTTCGTCTTTCACAATGCCATCACAAAGCATTTCTAAAGAACCACGAATAACAGTTAGTGGTGTTCTCAGCTCATGGGATATGTTTGCCACAAAATCACGCCGCATTTTTTCTAACTTCGCGCTTTCTTGTGAGGATTCATTAAGCCGCACCGCCATATCATCTAATATAAGAGCCAGCTCGCCAATTTCGTCATTTTGCCATACATCAGTTTTTGTGGAATAATCACCTTCTTTAATCTGTATGGCAGCGTTCTTCATTTTGCCAAGGGGTTTTGTAAAGCGTGATGAAAGGATAATGGCTATAAAAAAAGCAACAACTACCGCAGCTATCATGCTAAGTAGCAGTATCAATAATGCCCTATTAGTAACTTCGTTTACGCCTGCCACTTCTGAATGAAGCAAAACAACACCCATAATTTCGCCATTTGGCTGGATTATCGGCGTAGCAACGGTTATTGTTGGAACATCTAAAAAGGTGCTAAAATTTTCGCTGGTTGTGGTTTCGCCGTTTAAGGCATCTAGTATTACCTGCTCTGCACCTGTAGGCAAATCTCTGTATGAAGCAATCCCAAAAGGTGTTCGCCCAAATGTTATAAGGTCAAGATTATAATCTACAATCCAAACATCGCTCATCGCTATATCTTCAATAAAATAAACAAAAGCACGAAACCCTGGCACCCCGCCGCGCATACCGCCCATTCCCATATCTTGCCCTTCAGCAAAAACAAAACTTGCGAATGTGTCAGCCACATTTACGGCGCGACGCTCCATCTCTGCTGTATGGACTTCAATATTTTGGCGTGAGGAAAGCATGGCGAAGGTTGCACCTATGATTACACCAAAAACGATGAGCGATGTGCCGAAATATAATATCAAGCGAAGTGTGATTTTACTCATCTGTAAGCACCTCGAATTTATATCCCACGCCCCAAATGGTCTTTATCTCCCAATCTAAGTGGTGGGCGCAGTCGAGCTTTGACCGCAATCTCTTGATATGTGAATCCACCGTTCGGGCATCACCGAAATATTCGTAACCCCAAAGGCTATTCAAAAGATTTTCGCGCGAAAAAACCTTGTTTTTGTTAGTGGCAAGTATCCACAAAAGCTCTGTTTCTTTTTTTGTGAGAGCTATTTTTACACTATCAATCATGGTGATATATTCGTCCAAATTTACGACAAGACTGCCGAATTTGAAAATCTGTTTATCTATGCCCTTATCATCACGAGTTATTCTGCGCAAAATAGCACGTACCCTCGCCATGACTTCCCCCGGCGAAAAGGGCTTTACGATATAATCATCTGCCCCAATGTCAAGCCCCATAATACGCTCAAAATCCTCACTTCGTGCCGTTACCATGATTATGGGTACAGTAGAAGTCTTGCGGATTTCACGGCATACCTCAAAACCGTCCTTATGCGGCATCATCACATCAAGCAGTATCATGTCGTAATTATTTGCGCAGGCTTTATGCAGGGCTTCGGTGCCGTTAAAGGCCGTATGCACCTCAAAGCCCTCATTCAAAGCATATTCTTCCAATATAGAAACAATTTGGCGGTTATCATCCGCTATCAAAATTTTTTGCATCGTAAATCACCTCAAATATAGGCTATCAGAGAAATGTGTTTTTTGTGTGACGAAATGCAACTTTCACATGAAGTCGCATTAATTTCGCCTTGCATTTGGCGGATAAGTTCCCTCTGCGAACATCAAAATCTCTCCTGTTTGCTGACAAATCTTAAATTCATAAAACGATTCTATCGCATCAATGGACAGATTTGTTAAAACCTCGCATCCATTGACCCAAAAATGAAATGCAGACCGTCCTTCTATTTCAATCACGCTTGTAGAAAATCCTCCGCCTGAAGCAAGTGGAAGCCCGATATGGTTTCGCGCTATCCTTATTGCATCTGTCAAGGTTATAGTTGCAAGCAGCGGGGTTACAGGGAGTGGCGACACAGAAGGCGGGGCAATTTCTGAAACATCGCCATTTACCACATTAATATTAACACTCTCTGCCAAAAGACCCCTGGCGATTTCGTTAATTATGACATTTCCGTTTTGTAGATGGATATTCGCTTGGCTGAACACCTGTCCTGCCCCGGTTGGGATAAAGAGCGTAACAGTTTCACCACTCGCATTGTCATTATCCCAAATATACACCCCTCTTTGTGCAGAGTTTCCGCTCCTAAAAGCAGTAGACCAGTCGCTGCTTTCCACAAAGACCCTCCTGTAGTCATTTGGTGAGCTGGTTTGTCTATTGCGCCCCAAAACTCCCTCATCAACCAGCACGATTCTTAGGTCAGCGTTTAGCAAGTTTATTTCAAGATTGCCTCCAATTGTGTCCCATGAGCCATTAAAGTTTACATCGTTAAAGCCTGTTATGGGTGCATTTGGAAATCTTTGCGGAAATATCGCTCGCATTACATCGCCAGCCTGTCTAAGTCCATCAGAGCTTAAAGGGGTTTGTGTTGCTTGTGCCGTAACAATTTCATCACTTAACCTGCCAACAATGCTAATATCTCCGCTCCTGAAAATCCCAAACGCATTATAAGCCCATACACCTTCTGTAAGCACTAGATTGTGTACTTCTCCTGTTGTGTGGCCTGTGTGGCCGAAAGTGAATCGGTGTTCTGTGTTGTCGGGAGCAAACAAGAACAAATCAACGGTGCCACCTTCTATTGTCGAAACAATTTCCAAGGTTAGCGTTTGACCGTTTTCTGCCCTAAAAAAGCCTGATTGCGAAATATTTAATTGACCAGGGATGTTTGCTAAATTGATGGAGCTAGACATTATATGTGTGCCATATTGTGCCGTAGCATAAAGCGTTCCGTCCGCTGCCGTGTAGTTTGGCGGTTGTGTTGTATTGAACCGTTGGCTCGGAAATAGTCCAATGGTTATATTTCCATCTGCAATGATGTTTGGTCTGGTGGTGTTATCAATCGAAACCAACCGAGGGCTGCCGTCATCCGTCATATCCACAAAAAACGCTAATTGCGGAACGCCACCAATAGTTTCAAGGATTTGGACATGGAAAATCTCACCTGTATCTGCACAGCGAACATTTACATGATTAGGCGGCACATCCGCACGCTCTCCAGTATTGGATATCCATATAACATTGGTTTGTGGGTCGTAGGAAAATTCAAACACATCATCCCTATTCTCCATGCTTTGTATGTTGGTGAGCAGTATTTGCCTGTTTCCACTAGGCAAACTTGAAGGCGGTGTGGCTTGAGATGTACCAAACGGCACATTGGCGGTTATCTGATTTTCACTATTACTGGGGAATATCGCAATCATCTCACCAGTTACCGCATTAAGTATACCCATGAAATCAAATATCATATTGGTTGCAGCCATTGTTTCATCACCTACACGAAAAGACCATGCGCCCACCATCACATCCTCATCATCTGCGTGTGTTCTCATTCTTGCTTGTGTGTATTGATAGTTCATAAATACCACAGAGCCGTCAATGCTTACGCCAAAGTTATCCCAAATATACCGCGCCACAATTTCTGCGGCGGCTTCGGGGGTGATTGTGCCATCAGGCCGCTCTATGCGGGAATGGAGTTCATGCACAGATAGCGTTGGCATGACGAAATCAGCTGATTGTGCATTGACTTGCAGTTCGTCTACTTGGTTTGGTGGTTGGTTGGTTTGAGGACTTGAAAGACCATATACACCAATAACACCAGCCCCCGCAACCAAAACTACCGCCAGCAACGCAGCGCACGAAGTTGTAAGCCACGGCTTTTTCTTAAAATTCTTAATCATATCTAATCTCTCCTCCAATATCTTTTTATTTTCGCTAAGGGTCACAGATGAAAGGGAGTTTTTGTATTCCCCGCCAAAACCCAACGCATTTAGCAGCGTGTCGCCATATTCCTTTATTCCATCATTGTCTAAAGTTTTGATAACGGCCTCATCACAAGAAAATTCACAAGCATTATTAATTTCACGCCCCATTAAATAAACAAACGGGTTAAACCAATGCAAGCACATTGTAAATTGAACCAGCCATTTGTAAAACATATCGCCACGCTTGTAATGGGTTAATTCGTGCATTATCGTGTGCCTAAAGTCCGATTCGCTTATATCCGCAGTAGGCAAGACTATATACGGTTTGAAAAAACCTATCAGCATAGGGGAAGATGCAAGGCTGTTTGTGTAAATTCCGACCATTCGCTTGATGTTTGCCTGCTCCACCAGCTTGCCGAACCGCTCCAAGTCTGCCATATTTTCAAGAGGAACACGCCCCGCCTTGATATAGTTGACAAAGCCTTGATAGATAGTGATTTTGCGGATGAATAGTATTGCTGCGACCGCAATCCATATCAGCCAAATGTATGGGGTAATCATGCTTAGGATGTTGTTTTGGGTGTATGGTGCATCGGGTATGGGCAAAGGGGGTTGTAAAGCAGGGTCAACATTTTGTACAGGAGGCATACTCGTGGCATCGGAGATGGTAGGAGAGCTAATCTGCCATTCGTTACCTGTCGTGCCAGCAATGATTGTTTCACCGCCAGTATCACCAATAGTACCACCATCAATCACCATGCCGCCATCGGCCTGTTCATTGCCCGAAAAACTGAACACATTCCCTTGACCAATCCCATTAAAAAGGCTTTCCACGAGATTTACCTCAAATGAAATTGGCACAAGCAGCCTCACAATCACGACAAGCCAAATGTAATACTGCCATCTTTTACTTAACCGCTTTTTATACAACGGTTTACATAGAAAAAGAATGGCAATAATCACAGAGCCAGCAAGCGAGAGTGATAAAACAGTCATCATCAAATCATTCATCTGTCACATCACCGCCTCTCCATTGCTTCAGCAAATCTTCATAATCGCTTCGTGATATTAAGTCCTTCTCTATGAGAGCAGAAACCAATCCCTTTGTATTGCCCTCATAAATCTTTTCAAGGAAGCGAACGGTTTGGTCGGCCTGGTATTCATTTTCGGTCACGGTAGCTGTGTAAATATTCTTGCGCCCAGTCTTGCTGGTTTTCAATACGCCTTTTTCAGTCAAGCGAGCGAGCAGTGAAAGAATTGTGTTGCTTGTTAGACTGTTTCCTCTCGCCTCCATCCCCTCGACAACCTCTGCATAAAGAGCCGCTCCTCCGTTTGCCCAAATAATTTTCATCAACTCTAATTCATAATCCGATACTTGTTGCATGGTAATCCCCTCTTTCTTTTTACGCATGATGCAGCCTTTTGATTTATACTAACATCATGCACAGATAACTCTTTATTTATATTAACATGATGCACATATAAAGTCAAGGGGTTTTTGAAATTTTTTTGTTAGGAAATATTGGGTAGGGTTTAGGGGTGAGCAATACCATAATTTCTATAACTTTGCAGGGTAACAGTCTAGGGGCAAAACTTGTGATTTGGAGATGGTTTTGCCTGTGCAGGGGCAAAAATATTTTTTCTTGGCTTTTGCACCGCAAGCCGCCTTTCGATAATATTAATTAATCGGCATAAGCCTTACAGGAACTTTTCCTAAACCCCATACGTCTATATAATTACTAAGCTGCAAATAATAAAAAACAAAACCAAAAGGAGAAATGATTTATGAAGAAATATCTAACAATTGCAATGATTGCCCTGCTTGGGCTTGCACTTACGGCATGTGGGGGTAATGACAATGGAAACGGAGATTTAGGCGGAGGGGACTATATACAAAGTCTTTATCCCGACAATGATTATTACTTCGACGATGATTTCGACTTCGACCTAGACTTCGGCTTCGGTGGCGGAGGCGAATGGTTTGACCCAACAGGCAATCCCGACCCTGCGCTATCATCTCTAATGGACCAGCTGCTTTACAATGTGCCATGGGGTGATTGGGAACTGCCAATGAGCGAAACATGGGAGCTCACTGCTGATAATTTTTACAATGTGTTATTCATTGATTACATCGAAGGCGCGAAGGGTGTGATGTCGCAGGCACTTATCGCTGTGCACCCTCATGCGGTGGTACTTGTGGAACTTCCTGATGGGGTTGATGCGTCGGCCGTTGCAGCTCAAATCGAGGCAAATGCCGACCCTGCCCGTTGGATATGCGTTGCGGCTGAAAAGCTCGGTGTATTCACAGTCGGCCAGTTTGTTGTAATGGCAATGAGTGAAGCCAATACCGTTGATGGTATAGAATCTAACTTGGATGTGTTAAGATAATATGGTATTTTCAAGCCTTCCATTTCTGTATATTTTCCTGCCCTTGGTGCTGCTTGTATATTATGTAGCACCAAAGCGGCATCGTAACATGGTGTTATTGCTGTTTTCCTTGGGGTTTTACTTCTTCGGAGAACAGCTTTACACTATGTTACTTTTGATTTCTTCAGTATCAGACTTTATTTTTAGTTTGCTAATCGAAAAAAATAGAGACAAGCCAAAGCGCGCAAAGGCACTTATGATTGCGGCAGTGGCTGTCTCTCTTGCTATGCTTGGATTTTTTAAGTATATCGACTTTTTCATCGGCACATTTAACGGTATCGCAGGGACGGCAATACCGCTGACGGGGGTGGCACTGCCTATCGGCATCAGCTTTTTCACATTCCAAACCATGAGTTATACTATTGATGTTTACCGAGGCAATGTGCGAGCGCAGGCGAATTTCACCACATTTGCCACATTTGTATGTTTGTTCCCTCAGCTAGTGGCAGGGCCTATTGTTCGTTACTCTGAAATTGAAGTAGAACTTGATGGGCGTAAAGAGCGGGTTTCCGACATTGCTTCAGGCATACGCCGCTTTTGCATAGGGCTTGCCAAAAAAGTGCTGATTGCTGATACTTTGGGCTATCTTACGGAAATTTTCCGTGGTTCAAGTGAATCTAGCGTACTGTTCTACTGGCTTTATGCACTCGCCTTCACAGGGCAGTTATATTTTGATTTTTCAGGCTATTCCGATATGGCAATCGGTCTTGGGCGTATGTTTGGCTTTAAGTTTCCTGAAAACTTTAATTATCCATATGTGTCCCGCTCCATTACAGAGTTTTGGCGTAGGTGGCATATGACGCTTGGGCGGTGGTTTAGGGATTATGTATATATCCCCATGGGCGGCAATAAGGTTTCAAAGTTTAAGTGGGTAATAAATATCGCAGTAGTATGGGCTTTGACAGGCTTTTGGCATGGTGCAGACTGGAACTTCATCCTTTGGGGCATAATGATGGCGGTATTTTTGCTGGCTGAAAAATTCTTTTTATCAAAATGGTTGGAGCGAGCATGGCGGCCAATTTCGCATATCTACACCATGTTTAGACAGCACAGCCAATTTATCCGCAGATGTCCTCAAGGTCGCACGCCACGGAGCGTCATCCGCTACTACGAGCGGGTTTTTAGATGCAGTAAATCCATCTATTGCCGTAATTTCTGCCAGCGGTGATAACGGCTTTTTATCCCAAGAAGTGTTGCGCAGACTTGCAAATGCAGATATTCATACATTCAGAACAGATTTGCATGGAAATATCGTAATCACAAGCGACGGCACGACGCTGGGGGTGATG